>Ga0209654_1002812_pt1 | contig 11361 bp, 9 predicted proteins | sample SaaInl1SG_22_DNA_FD_184646 | JGI IMG/M metagenome (GOLD analysis project Ga0209654, IMG submission 184646) | Marine microbial communities from expanding oxygen minimum zones in the Saanich Inlet - ESP_161SG_22_DNA (SPAdes) (version 2) | ecosystem: Environmental > Aquatic > Marine > Intertidal... | reverse complement strand
CCTCGGAATATAAATGTGTAGATTGAATTCCTTTTGATGTATCTTCTTCTCTAGTCAGTACGGCTGCACCAGCACCATCTCCAAAAATAACCGAAACGGTTCGTCCGCGTGTGGTAAAATCCATACCACCAGAGTGGTATTCCGACCCAACTAAAAGCACATTTTTATACATGCCTGTTTTAATGAACTGATCTGCAACAGAAAGACCATAAATAAATCCTGAACATTGATTTCTAATATCCAGTGCAGGACAGGTGCCCATACCCATTAGATCTTGTAGCAGTACACCAGAACCAGGGAAATACAAGTCAGGGCTGAGTGTTGCAAATATGATTAGATCAATATCGTTTTTATCAACCCCGGCACGTTCTAGCGCCATTTCGGCAGCCTTTACACCCATGCTTGCAGTACCCTCGCCAGAATCTTTTTTAATTATGCGACGCTCTTTGATTCCTGTTCGTTCAGTAATCCATGCGTCATGTGTGTCCATAAGTTTGGACAAATCGTCATTTGTAACAATATTTTCTGGTACATAATGACCTAGTCCTATAATTCGAGAGCTGTACATATTTAATGAAATTGGTCACACAAGAAACGAAATAAAATTGGTAGTAAAAAAAAATGAAGGTGCAACAACCACGATGCACCTTCGAACAACTTAACCAAAATTAAACAAACCAATAAAAGGAGTGTTGTAATCAATAGAGTTTCATAGCAATTTTCTCCGCAACAATTATGTTGATTGATTACTCCACAAATATAGAAATGTTTAATAAATAAACAAATTATTTAAACAAAAAAATAATGCCATCATGTCAGCATATTCATTTTGGTATTTTTTTTGGTTTAAATAGAAAAAACAAACAATATGTCTTCAGGTAAAATAAATGTAGCAGTCGAAAATATTTTTCCACTTATAAAAAAATTCCTTTACAGTGACCACGAAATTTTTCTACGTGAGTTGGTTTCTAACGCCACTGACGCCACACTAAAACTAAAACATCTTGCCAATATTGGCGAAGCAAAGGTTGAGTACGGTAATCCGCACATTGAAATAAAGGTCGATAAAGACAAACGCACCCTACATATTATAGATGAGGGTCTTGGAATGACTACTGAAGAAGTCAACAAATACATCAATGAGGTTGCTTTTTCTGGTGCTGAAGAGTTTATCAACCAATACAAAGACAGCGCAAAAGACAGCGGTATTATCGGGCATTTTGGTCTTGGTTTTTACTCGGCATTTATGGTGTCGGAAAAAGTCGAAATCATTACGAAGTCTCATAAAGACGAACCGGCAGCGCATTGGACTTGTGACGGTTCTCCAGAATACACCCTTGTTGAACATGACAAAACAACAAGAGGCACAGAAATCATTTTACATATTGACAGCGAGTCAGATGAATTTTTGAAGGAAGCGCGTATCAAAGAATTACTTTCTAAATACAATAAATTCATGCCCATTCCAATTAAGTTTGGGACACGTGAAGAAACCCGTGAAGAAACCCGTGAAGAGGGAGAGGGTGAAAACAAAAAAGAAGTTAAAGAAACAGTTGATAATATCATCAACAACCCAACTCCAGCATGGACAAAAAAGCCAAGTGAATTAAAAGACGAAGACTACACGTCGTTTTATCGTGAACTGTATCCCATGCAGTTTGAAGAGCCACTATTTCATATTCACCTTAACGTGGATTACCCCTTTGCGCTGACAGGAATTTTGTATTTCCCAAAGTTGAATAACGATCTCAATATTCAAAAAGATCGCATCCAACTATATCAAAATCAAGTGTTTGTAACAGACAACGTAGAAGGGATTGTGCCTGAATTTTTAACGATGTTGCGCGGGGTGATTGATTCCCCAGACATCCCATTAAATGTATCCAGGAGCTACCTTCAAGCAGACGGTGCCGTAAAGAAAATCAGCAATTATATTACCAAAAAAGTAGCGGATAAATTGCAATCCATATTTAAAAATGAGCGTGAAAACTTAGAACAAAAGTGGAACGACATTAAAATGGTGATCGAATACGGAATGCTTTCAGAAGAAAAATTCTATGATAAAGCTAAAAAGTTTAACCTCTTCCCAACTACAGATGGTACTTTCTTGACCTTAGACGAGCTTAAAGAAAAAACCAAAGAAGCGCAGACAGACAAAGACGGAAAATTGATTCAGTTGTATGCGGCAAACATAGATGAGCAACACGCTTATATTCAGGCCGCTAAAGACAAAGGCTACACGGTGTTGCTGCTAGACTCGCCCATTGTGGGGCATCTGTTGCAAAAGCTAGAGCAAGAAGACGATAAGCTAGGCTTTGTACGCGTTGATGCAGATCATATTGATAAGCTTATTGCGAAAGATGAGCCACAACTTTCAAAACTTAGTGACGAGCAAAAAGAAACGCTCAAACCACTTATTGAAGACGTTGTACCAAAAGAAAAATACACGGTTCAATTAGAAGCTATGGATAGCGAAGCAGCACCCTTTATGATTACGCAGCCTGAGTTTATGCGACGTATGAAAGAAATGCAGCAAACTGGCGGCGGCGGTATGATTGGTGGTGGTTTTCCCGAAATGTATCAATTAGTAGTAAATGTAAATCACCCGTTGGTGTCACAAATTTTGGAAACCAAAACAAAAAAGAAGCAAGAGCGCTTGATAAAGCAATCGTTAGATTTAGCACGTTTATCGCAATCGCTACTTAAAGGTGAAGAACTAACCGCCTTTATCAAACGTAGTTTTGATATGATAAAGTAAGTTTTAAATGTACCTATATTCAAAAACCCTCACTTTAAAGTGAGGGTTTTTTCTTTAAAATTTCCCTAATTTTATAAAAACCTTACACCATGTTATTTTTTTGGCGCACGCTGCTTTCTTTTTGGAGAGACCCTGCTTACCGTAGTTTGCTTTTTGCAACCAATATTTTTTTGGCAATTGGTACAATTGCTTACCGCTTTATTGAAGATTGGTCTTGGCTAGATTCCCTGTATTTTTCCGTTATTACCCTTACCACCATTGGCTATGGAGATTTTTCACCACAAACCAATCTGGGTAAACTCTTTACTATGGCATACATTATTATTGGTGTGGCATTGATTTTGGGCTTTGTAAACACCTTGTTTTTACACTACAAAGAAGAAGCTATAAAAAAGCGAAACAATAAAAATCAAACCAAATAATGTCTTTACTTTTTGATGTTTTTGAACCCAAACTTCCCGATGCTACAATTCGGTATTACCCCCATTTTTTAGCAAAGGATATTGCAGAAATTTATTTTTTGGAGTTGTTAAATTCAACTCCGTGGCAAAATGATCCGATTACCGTTTTCGGAAAAACCTATCCACAACCCCGTATGACTTCATTGCATGGGCACACCACAGACCCATACGGATATTCAGGGATTGTGATGCAACCTAACCCAATGACCAAGACGCTTTTAGATATTGAAACAAAAATTCAAACGCTTTGCGAGGAACATTTTACTACCGTACTGCTGAATTTATACCGAACAGGAAAAGACAGTAATGGTTGGCACGCCGACGATGAGCCAGAATTGGGGCAAAACCCCATAATAGCGTCGGTGAGTCTAGGAGCAGAGCGGTATTTCCATCTTAAGCATAAGCAGGACAAATCCCAACGTCTAAAATTTGCGTTAGCACATGGAAGCTTACTTCTTATGGAAGGAAGCACACAACACCATTGGAAACATCAAATAGCAAAAACGGCTCGGGAGGTCGGGCCGCGCATAAACCTAACGTTTAGAAAAGTGATTAAAGCGCGTTAAGCTTTTCAATCAGCGCATTTCCTTTTTCGGTAAGCTCGTCTTGAATCGCACGAAAGTGCGCTTTTTTGTTTGCAACGTCTTTTTGATTGAGTTTTACACTAAATGCATCGAAAGCGGTTATAGCCTCGTCAACAATAGCCGAAGAAGATTTTCTGTCGGCATCTGGATTGGCTTTTTCCCAATCAAAAGTCATTTCAATAATTTCTCCCAACACGTAGTTGATGTCTTTTTTTAAATCGCGTATAGATGCCATCGTTTTTTATTTAGGTCCCGAAAACGTTACATAATTTCGAGAGGTTTCATACAAAGTTATGGATAAATCGTTTTTTGTGGCTATATGCGGTCGAAGCTTTTCCCAGATCACTACAGAAATATTTTCTGCAGTAGGAATTAAGGTTGCAAACTCAGGTACTTGCTCGTTTAGATTTTTGTGGTCAAAGGCATTTTCAATATGGACTTTAATCAAATCTTTAAGGACTTTCATATCCATCACATAACCTGTTTCCTTGTCAATTTCCCCGGATACCGAAACAATAAGGTCATAATTATGCCCGTGAAAATAGGGGTTGCTACACTTATCAAAAACAGCTTCATTTTGAGCATCATCCCAATCTTTTCTGTAAAGTCGATGCGCCGCATTAAAGTGTGCCTTTCGGCTCACGGTTACTTTATTCATAGCGATTTTATTTTTTCATAGAATTGCTCAAAGATAATGATAAACCACGCGGTATAACGTTCTGGATGTACAACAATATCAGCATGTACTTCAGCTACAGGCATCCACTTCCAATCGGCAACCTCGTCTGTGTTGATATTGGGTACACCATCATACTGTCCAATCATGATGTGGTCTAATTCGTGCTCGGTTAGTCCATTATCAAAGGGGGCTTTATATATAAACGAGGTTACTTCTCTAAGCGCTGCAACAAAACCCATTTCTTCCTGCAACCTGCGTTGACCAGCAGCAATGTTGCTTTCGCCATCACGTTGATGACTACAACAGGTATTGGTCCACAAACCCGGTGAATGATATTTGTGTAAAGCACGCTGTTGAAGCATTAGCTCACCTTTATCATTGAGTATAAAAACTGAAAAAGCACGATGTAATACGCCTTTTTCGTGCGCTTCCATTTTAGGCATTAAGCCCAATGGGTTATCTGCTGTATCCACTAAAATAACCTGTTCTTCCATATTGAAAATAAAAATACAAAAAATGATGTGGCCTAGCGCCTTTTTCTTAAATCAACGTATTTTTGCACCTATGGGTTTTTTGGAAGAAATAGCACGCAGACGCACTTTTGGTATCATTTCGCATCCCGATGCAGGAAAAACAACACTCACTGAAAAGTTACTTTTGTTTGGAGGTGCTATTCAAGAAGCAGGCGCGGTAAAGTCAAATAAAATCAAGAAAACTGCCACCAGTGACTTTATGGAAATAGAGCGTCAACGTGGCATCTCAGTCGCTACTTCAGTACTTGCATTTTTATATAAAAACAAGAAAATCAATATTTTAGATACGCCTGGTCACAAAGATTTTGCCGAAGATACCTTCCGCACTTTAACTGCGGTTGACAGCGTAATTGTGGTGATTGATGTGGCTAAAGGCGTTGAAGAACAAACTGAAAAATTGGTGTCTGTATGCCGTATGCGAAATATACCAATCATTGTATTTATTAACAAGTTAGACCGCGAAGGAAAAGATGCGTTTGACCTTCTAGACGAGGTAGAACAAAAATTAGGGCTTACAACCGTGCCATTGAGTTTTCCCATTGGAATGGGATATGACTTTCAAGGTATTTATAATCTCTGGAGCAATAACGTGCGCTTATTTAAATCTGAGAGCAAAACAACCATTAGCGATAGTAGTATCATCGAAAACCTTGACGATACTGCCTTGGAAACAGCAATCGGTAGCACTGCAAAAGCTACACTTGAAGAAGAGTTGGAATTGGTGCGGGAAGTATATCCTTCGTTTGATCAAAGCGCATATTTAAAAGGACAGCAACACCCAGTGTTTTTTGGTTCAGCTTTAAATAATTTTGGTGTACAAGAATTGTTGGACTGCTTTGTAGATATTGCTCCACCGCCACAACCCAAAAACAGCGAAGAGCGTAGCATAGCCCCAGACGAAAAAGCATTTTCTGGTTTTGTTTTTAAAATCCATGCCAACATGGATCCCAAGCATCGAGACCGATTGGCATTTATAAAAATCGTCTCAGGAACCTTTACACGTAATGTACCCTACCTGCATGTTCGTCACAATAAAAAACTAAAGTTTAGCAGTCCAAATGCATTTTTTGCAGATAAAAAGGAAATTGTAGAGGTATCTTATCCCGGGGATATTGTTGGATTACACGATACAGGTAATTTTAAAATTGGTGATACACTTTCATCTGGAGAGCAAATTCACTTTAGAGGAATTCCAAGTTTTTCTCCTGAACATTTTAGGTATATCAACAATGCTGACCCTATGAAAGCCAAGCAACTTAACAAAGGCATTGACCAGCTTATGGATGAAGGGGTGGCGCAACTTTTCACACTTGAACTGAACGGACGTAAGATTGTAGGCACGGTAGGGGCACTACAATTTGATGTAATTCAATACCGCCTAGAACACGAATATGGAGCAAGCTGCACCTACGAAAACCTCAACGTGCACAAGGCTTGTTGGGTGGAAGTTAATGAAGGTGGTGATGCCGACTTTGCAGGTTTTAAGCAAACCAAATCCAAGTTTTTAGCAAAAGACAAACACGGTCAGTTGGTGTTTTTGGCAGACTCTGCTTTTACTTTACAGATGACTCAAAGCAAATATCCAGGTATTGTTTTTCATGCTACATCGGAGTTTTAATTCCAATAAAAAACCCTCCAAATGGAGGGTTTTGTTTTTTACGCTTCGCCTGTTGGACCAAAATTAAGTGGTATAGGCGGTTGCTCATAGTCATTAATTTCACCATGAGCAGCTTCAAAACGCTGCACATTTTCACCTAATGCTTTAAGGAAACGCTTGGCATGTTGTGGCGTTAAAATAATACGCGAACGTACTTTTGCCTTTGGCGCACCTGGCATTATATTGATAAAATCCACTACAAACTCAGATGCTGAATGGTTGATGATAGCCAAATTAGAGTAGGTACCCTGAGCCGTTTCCGGATCAAGTTCAATATTAATACTTCCTTCTTTTTTAGCCTTATCACTCATTATACATCAGCGCTTAAAGATTTCTCAGCAATCAATGCTTCATATTCGTCCGTGTATCCCACGATGATATCATTAAAAGCGCGGTTACCTGTACCAGCTGGAATCTTGTGACCTACAATAACGTTTTCTTTAAGTCCCTCAAGGGTATCTATTTTACCTGCAACAGCGGCTTCGTTAAGCACCTTAGTGGTTTCTTGGAACGATGCTGCAGAAATAAATGACTTAGTCTGTAGCGAAGCACGGGTAATACCCTGTAGAATCGGTGTTGCGGTAGCGTTTACGGCATCACGAGCTTCCACTAGGTTTTTATCTTCACGTTTCAATAATGAATTTTCATCGCGTAATTGACGAGCTGTGATAATTTGACCTGCTTTAAGGCTTTCAGAATCACCTGCGTCTAACACTACTTTTTGACCAAATAGTGCATCATTTTCTTCAATGAAATCCATTTTGTGCACCAATTGACCTTCAAGGAAGGTGGTATCACCAGAATCCTGAATTTGAACCTTACGCATCATTTGACGAACTACTACTTCAAAATGCTTATCGTTGATTTTTACTCCTTGTAAACGATATACTTCTTGAACTTCGTTAACCAAATACTGCTGAACTGCGGATGGACCTTTGATAGATAAAATATCATTAGGTGTAATTGCCCCATCAGAAAGTGGCATCCCCGCTTTTACAAAGTCGTTTTCTTGAACCAAAATCTGGTTCGAGAGCTTAACTAAGTATTTTTTTATTTGTCCAGTTCTAGATTCAACAATAATCTCACGGTTACCACGCTTGATTTTACCAAAAGTCACCACTCCATCAATTTCAGAAACAACGGCCGGGTTGGATGGATTACGTGCTTCAAAAAGCTCCGTAACTCGAGGAAGACCACCTGTAATATCTCCAGATTTTGCAGACTTACGTGGAATTTTCACCAAAATTTTACCCTTCTCGATTTTCTCAGCATCGTCAACCATAATGTGTGCTCCTACCGGCAAGTTATATGACTGCAAAGTTTTACCCTTGGTATCCTTAATTAATAGTGTTGGAATGATTTTCTTGTTTCGTGATTCTGAAATCACTTTTTCTTGAAAACCTGTTTGTTCATCAATTTCAACTTGATAGGTTACCCCTTGATCAATGTTTTCGTAACCAACAGACCCTGTAAATTCAGAAATAATAACGCCATTATATGGATCCCATTGACAAACGACATCGTCTTTTTGGATTTTTTGACCATCTTTCACAAAAACAAAAGAACCATAAGGGATGTTGTTTGTACTAAGTACAATCCCCGTATTCTTATCCACGATCTTAATTTCTGAGGTACGAGAAATAACAATTTTCGTAGGTTTTCCATCATTGTCTTTGCCATCAACAGTTTTGAGTTCTTCAATTTCAGCAACTCCGTCAAAACGAGCAACAAGCTTGTTCTCTTCAGAAATGTTACCAGCAATACCACCCACGTGAAAAGTACGGAGGGTTAGCTGTGTTCCAGGCTCTCCAATAGATTGCGCTGCAATTACCCCAACGGACTCGCCTTGTTGTACCATTTTTCCTGTTGCAAGGTTTCGCCCATAACATTTAGCACAAATTCCTTTTTTAGCTTCACATGTTAATGGTGAACGAACTTCTACACTTTCAAGTGCAGAGTTCTCAATTGCACTGGCATTTTCATCAAAGATTTCATCTCCAGATGCTACCAATACTTCCCCAGAAATTGGGTCAATAACGTCATGAAGGGCTACACGCCCAACAATTCGGTCACCAAGTGCCTCTACAACTTCTTCGTTTTTCTTAAGAGCAGAAACCGAAAGACCTCTTAACGTACCACAGTCAACTTGATTCACAATAACGTCCTGTGCTACGTCGTGCAAACGACGTGTTAAGTATCCAGCATCGGCAGTTTTTAGAGCCGTATCGGCAAGACCTTTACGAGCACCGTGCGTAGAAATAAAGTATTCCAAAATCGAAAGACCTTCTTTAAAGTTCGATAAAATTGGATTTTCAATAATCTCGCCTCCACCTGCGTTTGACTTTTTAGGCTTTGCCATAAGTCCACGCATACCGGTAAGCTGACGTATCTGTTCTTTAGAACCACGAGCTCCTGAATCTAACATCATAAATACCGAATTAAATCCTTGCTGATCTTCGCTAATGCGTTTCATAGCAAGCTCAGTAAGAGTTGCATTGGTAGATGTCCAAATATCAATAACCTGATTGTAACGCTCGTTATTAGTAATAAGCCCCATGTTATAGTTGGCAATAATACCATCTACTTGTCCATTAGCCTCATCAATCAATGCTGTTTTTTCTTTTGGGATAATAATATCTCCCAAACTAAATGACAATCCTCCTTTGAATGCAAACGAGAAGCCCATGTCCTTAATTTTATCAAGGAATTCAGCCGTTTCAGGAACGCTAGTTACTTTCAAAATACCTCCAATAATACCACGAAGTGATTTTTTTGTCAATACTTGATTGATGTAACCCGCTTTTTCTGGAACGTGTTGGTTAAATAATATTCTACCAACAGTAGTATCAATGATTTGATATACCAATTCGCCAGCGTCATTAAAGTCTCTAGCACGAATTTTAACCGTTGCATTAAGATCAACTTTACCTTCGTTAAAAGCAATATTTACCTCGTCTGCGCTATAAAATGTCAAGCCTTCGCCTTTTACCTTATGGTCTTTAGTTGACTTACGAGCTTTAGTCATATAATACAATCCAAGTACCATGTCTTGAGAGGGTACTGTAATTGGAGAGCCATTGGCAGGGTTAAGGATGTTGTGCGATGCCAACATCAATAATTGCGACTCAAGAATAGCCTCAGGACCTAGCGGCAAGTGAACTGCCATCTGGTCACCATCAAAATCGGCGTTAAATGCAGTACACGCCAGTGGGTGTAATTGAATCGCTTTTCCTTCAATAAGTTTTGGTTGAAATGCTTGGATACCCAAACGGTGAAGCGTGGGGGCCCGGTTCAATAATACAGGATGTCCTTTAAGTACATTTTCTAAAATATCCCATACAACAGGCTCGCGCTTATCAATAATTTTCTTCGCAGATTTAACCGTTTTTACAATACCACGCTCAATAAGCTTACGAATGATAAATGGCTTGTAAAGTTCCGCAGCCATATTTTTTGGCAATCCACATTCATAAAGTTTAAGCTCTGGTCCAACTACAATTACAGAACGTGCTGAATAATCTACACGCTTACCAAGTAAGTTTTGACGGAAACGCCCTTGCTTACCTTTCAATGAATCCGATAGTGATTTTAGTGGACGGTTGGCGTCTGTTTTTACGGCAGATGACTTACGTGTATTGTCAAACAAGGAGTCAACCGACTCTTGTAGCATACGCTTTTCATTACGTAAAATTACTTCAGGTGCTTTGATCTCCAACAATCTCTTAAGTCGGTTGTTACGAATAATCACACGCCGATATAAATCATTTAAATCCGAGGTGGCAAAACGACCTCCATCAAGCGGTACCAATGGACGTAATTCTGGTGGAATTACGGGTACAACTTTCATAATCATCCACTCAGGGCGGTTTTCACGATTTTTGTTTGCATCACGAAGGGCTTCAACAACCTGTAAACGCTTAAGTGCTTCTGTTTTACGCTGTTTGGAGGTTTCATTGTTTGCTTTGTCGCGCAACTGATATGAAAGTTCATCTAAATCGATGCGATTAAGGATATCGATTAGACACTCCGCTCCCATTTTAGCAATAAACTTATTTAGATCGCTGTCTTCCAAATACTGGTTTTCTTGCGGAAGTTTTTCCATTATATTGAGGTACTCTTCCTCAGTCAAGAAATCCATTTTTTGAACTGGTTCTCCTTCTTCGTTAGTAGCAATACCAGGTTGAATTACGACGTAACGTTCGTAATAAATAATCATGTCTAACTTCTTAGACGGAAGTCCAAGTAAGTAGCCAATTTTATTGGGTAAAGAACGGAAATACCAAATATGCGCCACAGGAACAACCAAACTGATGTGCCCAACGCGGTCACGACGAACTTTCTTTTCGGTTACCTCTACCCCACATCGGTCACACACGATTCCTTTGTAACGAATACGCTTATATTTTCCACAAGCACATTCAAAATCCTTTACAGGACCAAAAATACGCTCACAAAACAAGCCATCACGCTCGGGTTTGTGTGTACGATAATTAATGGTTTCTGGCTTTAACACCTCACCTTTAGAGGCAGCCAAAATAGTTTCGGGCGATGAAAGCCCGATAGAGATTTTATTAAAATCTTTTTGTTGTTGTGTTTCGTTTATACGTGCCATATCAATATTTTATTATTCTTCTAAACGAATATCAAGGCCAAGACCTTTAAGTTCGTGCATCAATACATTAAAGGACT
>Ga0209654_1002810_pt1 | contig 11370 bp, 15 predicted proteins | sample SaaInl1SG_22_DNA_FD_184646 | JGI IMG/M metagenome (GOLD analysis project Ga0209654, IMG submission 184646) | Marine microbial communities from expanding oxygen minimum zones in the Saanich Inlet - ESP_161SG_22_DNA (SPAdes) (version 2) | ecosystem: Environmental > Aquatic > Marine > Intertidal... | reverse complement strand
AAATGATGCTAACCGGAGGGTCTCCTACTATGCATCCTGCTGTGGTAAATGAGCTTACAAACTTTGCTAAAGATAGAGGTATAGTTATTACCATGGAAACTGAAGGGTCCCATCACCTAGAAACTGACTACCCTCTAGATTTACTTTCACTAAGTCCTAAGTTTAGTAATAGTGTACCTGTAGTAGGAGTTTTGACTCCACAAGGAAAAGAGGTGGATGAGAAAATGATTAAAACTCATAATAGATTAAGAATGAACGTTGATGCAATCTCCCAATCAATCAACTACCACAAAGAGTTTCACCTAAAACCAGTTATCGATAAAGATCTATCTATGCTTGCAGAAGTAGAGCAGTTTATTGAAAACCTAACTGACGCTTTATTTGAAATGAAGTTTAGAGGTTATGAAACAAAGGATGAAGTATTTAAACACGTAAAAGATAGAGTATGGTGTATGCCAGCAGGTGACGATAGAGAACCACTATTTGAATCTTATCCGGTAGTAATGAATATGTGTAGAGATAAAGGATACAAATTTACAGGTAGAGCACACATTATAGCATTCTCAAAACAAAGATACGTCTAATATGAAAAACACTAGAATACATTTATTTTTCCTAGGAGTAACTTTAATACTCCTTACCTCCTTAACTGCCCCGAAAGAAGCACCTCCTAAGATACAGGTAATTAAAAGCGACATCTTCACAGTAACTTATTCAGAAATATACCAACAACCTTTAGAGCTCTCCTATCAAGTTCAATGTCCGACAGGAAATGCTAGTAGGAGAAATATGAATTTTTATACCTGTGATAGCGTAATTACATCCGACGATGAAGATTATGCTGCTAACATATACGATAAAGGACACCTAGCTCCCGCTGCTGCGTTTAATTGCGATAAAGGAACCTTAAAAAAGACCTTCTCGTATCTCAATTGTGCGTTACAACATGAAGGGTTAAATAGAGGCCCTTGGAAAGAGCTGGAACGATTTGAACGTAACTTAGCTAAAGTATATACTTTTGTTTCTGTAACAATAACATGCCATTTTGAAGATAAGCCCGAAAATTGGTTAAAAACAGGAGCACTAGTACCTGTCGGGTTTACAAAAATAATATGGTGTGATGGTGAAAAGTTCGAACTCTATTTTCCAAATCAAGACCTTGCAGGGAGGGACTGGTCTACCTTTTTGCTAGAGAGATGAACCTAATAACAACCCATCCAATAAAAAAATCAGACCTAGGCTTTCACGCCAACCTCTTTGGAGGAAAACTTCTAGCGTGGCTAGATGCTGCAGGAGCAGCTTACGCTATGGAGATATGCGATACTCCGAGAATGGTTACTGTTAAGATAGACGAATGCATATTTAGAAAACCAGCGAAAGAAGGTCAACTTATAAAGATTTACGGAGAAGTTCGCAAGGTAGGTACCACATCTATAACATTCTACATGGAAGCAAGAGCGCATAATGTATATTCCGGAAAACAAACACCTATACTGTCAACAAGTATTAAATTCGTTCGAATAGACGAAAACGGAGACACCGTACCAATATCAGAAAAAGTTAAACAGAAATTTAAATGAAAGAAATAATCGCAGAAAAAGACATTCAGATACAGACTAAGATATTAGCTAAAAAGATAGCAGATGAACATCGAGGAGATAAAACTCCAGTAGTACTAGTCGGACTCCTTAACGGATGCTTTATGTTTTATTCTGACCTAGCAAGAGCAGTAGATATTGATATTGAATGTGATTTCATGAGAGTCAAATCCTACATAAGCAAACATAAGCAAGGCGATATTCAAATCACTAAGGATTTAGAAACAGCAGCTAAAGGTAAACATATCTACCTTATAGACGACATATATGATACAGGTAACACTATGAAAGCAGTATCGGAGTACTTAGAGGTAAAGAAACCTGCATCTATAAATATCGTAACGTTAGTTAAGAGGAAAGAGAATATATGGGATCCAATTAAACTAAAATCTTCCCCAATTCGAAGCTTCAGCTACGGTTTTGAAATTAACGATGAATGGATTGTAGGAATGGGTTGCGACGACGATAAAGGATACTGTAGAAACTACCCGGCAATATATTCCCTGTAAGTTGCAATCAACAATAAAAAATCATATAATAAGATAATATGTTATTAAGTAGTAAAGAAATATTAGAAAAAGGAATAATAATTCCTTCAGAGCATTCAAAAGCAGCACAAGTAGGTATTGACTTAAGCCTAGCAAACGTAGAATACATACTCGGAGGTTCCGTCGTATATAAAGACACTACTCACATCAACCCAGACTTTTACGAAAGCGTAACTACATCTAAAGTAGACGGTAAAGACTGTTGGATATTAGAACCAGGAACATACGCTATAACATTTAACGAAGGATGTAACATCCCAGAAAACTATACAGGATTCATACTACATAGAAGCTCATTGTACAGAACAGGGACCCAAATAGTATCTCCGGTATGGGATCCAGGATATAAGACAGACCAAATGGGTACTGTAATGGTAGTTAATGTTAAATTAATAATAGAAAAAAATGCAAGAGCATGTCAAGTACTGTTCCACGAAAACCCAGCAGTAGATGAACTCTACGACGGACAATGGCAAGGAGGTACTAATGCTTGGGAGAAAGCAAAATAACAGTATATTTATTATTATATTATAACATCATCAAGAATGAATAAGACTGAACTTAAAACGTTAATTAAAGAAGCTTTTCTTACAGAGAAGAAAAATACACTACTAAACGAAAACGCACCAGGATTCGATAACAGAAAACAAGGAGAAGCATTACCTACATTAGAAAGTGTTAAAGCAGCTTATGAAGCTAAAAAACTTGAAGAAGAGGTAGACGGAACAGTGGAAGAGATAACTACTGTAACTAAAATGACTAAACCTGCTGAAGCAGCAGAGATCGCTAAAGCAGAAGGTACTCCTAAAGCTACTGTAGATGCTGCAATAAAAAAAGCTAAAACCTCAGGTAAGGATGTTTCAATAGCAGAAGATACTTTAGAAGAAGATAGGTTTGTAGATTCCTCTCTTGAAGATCTAGAACAAGTAGTAAGGAATTTAGCCCACACAGCAGACTTATCTGAAGAAGATGCAGCAGAGCTAGCAATAAACCACATTCAAGATATGTTTAGTGAAGAGGAGTTAGACGAAGGAGTTGAAAAAGACTACTGGGCTGATTATACAGATATAGGTATGTTCTATATAGGTATAGACGCAAAACATTCCTTATCCGACCAACAACTAGAAAAACTAGGAGAGAAAATTGTTAAACAAATTTACGGAGGAGATGTAGGGAAGGCATATGATGACATCGTTAGAGGAGGAAAACAAGGATCAGCTACTGATTTAGCAGAAGAAGCTGACGAGTACGATCCAGGAGCCTTGGCAAAGGTAGGTGATAATACAACAAACGGCGTTGTCGTTAAAAATACTAAACTCGCTAACGGACAAGTAGAAGTAGAATACGAGGGTGGAGATGTACAAGTTTTAGAAAAAGAAAACGGAGTATGGGTTGAAGTAGACTACCATAAAGCAAGTTTAGAAGAAGCTAAAATGGAGAAAGAGCTTAAAGCTATCTATGCTAGAGAGAGGGAACATAACGAGCTTATGAGAATAGCAAACGAACTCTTTCCGGAAATAGCTAAAAAACAAGAAGGAGGCAAATTCGTCAACTTCAAACCTCTATCTAACGAGCAAAGAGATGAAGTATATGCAGAGTATGCTAAACTAAACGAATCAATAATAGCAGAAGCCGACATGATCGTAGAATCATTCAAAAAATAATATACTATAAAACCTTAAAACGTTTAGAAAAAGCTTGCTTCGGCAGGCTTTTTTTCGTATCTTTATGTTATAATAAAGTATGGTTAAACAGGTTATAGATAAAAAGTATTACAAGGTAGACTCTAAGGAGACCCTTAAGTTATTATTCCAACACATCCAAGACAGCGATATTCTAGCATACGATACAGAGACTACAAGTCTTAATCCACGTAAAGGAAAGATCATAGGATTCTCAGTATCAGGAGAGGTAGGTATCGGCTTCTACTTACCGACAATGGTATGGAACACCGAAACCGAACAGGTAGAAGAATTAACTATTGAAGGTACGGGATGTCATAGTATAGCAAAGAAATTAATCTCAATGCTAGTAGGTAAGAAGTTGATAATGCATAATGCATCTTTTGATGCTCGTTATACTCAAAACTTTTACGGGGTAGACTTACTACCAAGTCTATGGGTTGATACCGCATTACTAGTACATACAGTAAAGGAAGAAGGAGCATTTGGATACGGTAGTCCTTTTGGATTGAAGCCAATAGCAATAATGATTCAAGAAGAAATTGGATTAGATGTTAAGGAAGCAGCTAACCAGGAACAAATTGAATTGAAAGCTTCTATAAAAGAGAATGGAGGAGTTACTACAAGAGTAAATTTTGAGATGTATAAGGCAGATATAGATATACTATCTAAGTATGCAGCTGCAGATACAGATTTAACTTTACGTATATGTAACCACTTTTTAAAAGTACTGAAAGAAGAAGGATTGGAGAAATTCTTTTTTGAAGAAGAAGTAATGCCTCTGTATAGAGAGGTTACCATACCAATGGAGATAGAAGGGCTAACCCTGGATATGCCATTAATAGAAAAGACTAGAGAGGATATAGTTAAAGATCAAGAGAGATTTAAAAGCTCTGTAATGACCGAACTCTTAAAACTTAGACAGGTAAAAGAATGGGTTATGGATACTGCTCTTAAGAACTTTCCACCTTCTCCAAAAGGTAAATGGGCTTCTACCTTAGTTGAATTATACGGATTACCCTTACCAAAAACAGCAAGAGGTTATTCACTAAAGAATGCAAACGTATTAGCTCTAGAAGAACATCCAGTTAGAGAATATTTACTTAGCGGAGAATTAGATCATTTAGAAGAAGAAGTAGTACTTAGAGTATCAATGAAACTTTGGAAAGAGTCCAATGATGGAGAATTAATAAATATACAGTCTAAAAAACAAATGGCAGAGATAGCGTTTGATTATCTTAAAGAAAAACCTCTCTCAAAGACGGCAAAAGGTCAAGCTCAATTTGACGATGATGCTATACAAGCTTTATCCCCTAAGTATGAATGGTGTAAGAATTTAAGATTGTATAATAAGTTACTGAAAATAAAATCAACGTACATTGATAGATTTTACGAAGCTGCAGAAGACGGACGCTTTTATCCATATTTCAAGCAGAACGGAACTGTTTCCGGTAGGTACGGATCCGACCTACAGCAACTACCTAAACCGAAAGAAGAAGGAGAAGCAGAGCCTATCATTGTAAGGTATACAAATATAGTAAGAGCATTCTTTATTTCAGATCCAGGTACAGTATTTGTAGACGACGATTATGAATCTCTAGAACCTCACATCTTTGCATCTATTTCAAACGATAAAGCATTGCAAGAGATCTTTAATAAAGGTCACGATTTTTATTCTACTGTTGCAATACGAACAGAAAACCTAAACCAACAAAAGGATAAATATCCAGACGGAGTATCTGCCGATAAAAAAGCTCCAAACTTCCTTAAAAAGTTAGATGCACCTAAGAGAAATACAGCAAAAGGTTATTCATTAGGTATAGCATACGGTATGTCCGCTTATGCTCTCGCAATGTCTATCGGAGTATCTAAAGAAGAAGGAAAACGTCTTCACGAAGGTTATTTACAGGGATTCCCCGGAGTTGCTAACTGGATTAAAGAGTCGAGAGCGAAGTTTAAAGCAACAGGAGCTATTCAAAACCAAGTAGGCCGAATCAGGCATTTAGATAAGGGTAAAGCAGTTTATGATATCTTCGGTGAATCTATAATGGATTGGAGAACTCGGAAGGACCTAGAAAGAGAATACGGAAAAGACCAAGTATTGCAATGGTATAGAGATTATAAGAACGCTCTTAATAACTGTCTAAATTTTCAAATTCAATCTCTCGCAGCATCCGTAGTAAATAGAGCAGCGTTAGCTATAAATAGAAAACTTAAAGAGGTAGGGATAGAAGGAGTAGTGGTAGCGCAGATACATGACCAGTTAGTAATAAAGGTTAAAGACGAACAATCTAAGCGAGCAGCAGAGATAGTACAACATATTATGGAAACAACAACTCAACTACCCGGAGTAACCTTAAAAGCACCACCGGAAATAGCAACTAACCTTGCTGACGGACATTAGTATAATAAGTTGGAATAAGTAATAAAAGTACCTATATTAAATTAAATAATCAAAGTTATATGACTAAACAAGAATTAGAAAGTAAAGCAAATTACATCGAAGATCCTATTCTATACCCCTACCGTATAAAAATGGATCAATGGCAGTACTGCTTAGAAAAACATTTAAGCAGCAGAAAGGATGGAAATCTTAGATGGGCTGCTCAAGGATATCACAATACGATTGACATGTGTTTAATTAAAATGATAGATGACGCAGTAAAAGAAAAAAACTATACAAGCTTAAAAGAGTATACAGAAACTTTATTAGAAAAAATAAAAACTTTAAATAATTTTAAATTAAAATGAAACTAAAAGCAGTTTACAACGCAGTGATCGTAAAGCCGGTAGAGCTTGACGAAGAGTACCACGGAAATATTATAGTTCCGGATTTAGGAAGTGAAAAGAATAAGATGGGAGAAATTATAAGTGTAGGGCCTGGGCATAACATGCCAGGTGTTGGATTTATAGAAACTATCTTTAAGGTAGGAGATAAAGTAGTACTTCCTACTATGGGATTTACCAAGTTTGAATTTAAGGGTGAAGACTACTTTATAGGACCGGAGAATCAAATATTAGCATTATTAGAAACAGAAGACTAAAATATGAACAAGCAAATAGAATATTCAAACAACGCTAGAAGGCAGTTACTTGAAGGTATTGACTTATTAGCAGATGCAGTTACATCTACATTAGGACCTAACGGAAGAAACGTAGTGTACAGAGACGAAACAGGAGAAGTACGATCCACTAAAGACGGTGTTACGGTAGCAAAAGTAATAGCATTAAAAGACCCAGTACAATCAATAGCTATCGATATGCTTAAGCAAGCTGCGATTAATACTGCTAACTCCGCCGGAGATGGTACAACTACTTCAACTCTACTAGCGCAAACTATTACCACTAAAGGATTAAATCTTTTAGATGGAGGTGCTAATGCAGTAGCTATTAAGAGAGAGGTAGATGAAGCCGTTAAAGAGGTGGTAAAGTATATCAAAGAGAATATAGTAGAAGAAATAACCTCCGAAGATCAGCTAAAGCAAATCGCAAGCATCTCTGCTAACAACGACGACATGATAGGTAACTTAATTACCTCAGCTTTAGATGCAGTAGGCAGGGACGGAATTGTAACTATAGAAGAATCAAAAACCGGGGAAACCTATTTAGAGACCGTCGAAGGTATTCAATTCGATAGAGGTTATAAATCCCCATACTTCGTTAATGATAACTCTACTATGGCAGCAGTCCTAGACTCACCCTATATTCTTATATACGACGGTAAGCTATCCCAAGCTAAAGACTTACTCCCAGTATTAGAATCGGTATCATCAGAAAATAAATCACTATTAATTATATGTGAAGATATTGATAATGAAGCATTAGCAACTCTTATCGTTAATAAGATGAGAGGCACTTTAAAAGTAGCCGCTGTTAAAGCTCCAGACTTTGGAGATAGACGTAAATTAATTATGGAAGATATCGCTGTTTTAACCGGAGGTCAAGTGATTAGTCCAGAGAAAGGAATGAAACTATCTCGATTAAATAGAGATTGGTTTGGATCTGCTAGGAAAGCAAATATTCAAAAAGAGAATAGTATTATTATAGACGGTAAAGGAGAAGAAGAAGCTATTAATACACGGATTGAAGAACTTAAGAATCAAATCGACAACTCTAAAACTCCATTTGAAACTGAAAAGCTTCAAGAGAGGCTAGGTAAATTTACCGGAGGTGTATCCATCATTCACGTAGGAGGTAGCTCTGAGTTAGAGATGAAAGAAACTAAAGATAGAGTAGAAGATTCATTACATGCAACAAGAGCTGCAATTGAGCAAGGCATTGTACCTGGAGGTGGGTCTGCCTTACTACATGCTAGTGCTGCTTTGAAAGGAGATACTTTAGGAAATGATCTAATCAAAGATGTATGTACTACACCATTTACTAAGATACTATCTAACGCCGGATTCGAACCAGACGAAATCGACAGTATTATGGAAGAAGTTCTAGCAGCCGGACCCTGGAACAGTTATCACGTTCATGATCGTAAGATTGTAAATATGAAAGAAGCTGGTATACTAGATCCATTTAAGGTAACTAGAAATGCATTAGAGAATGCAGCATCAGTAGCAGGAACGTTAATGCTCACCGAAGCAGTAGTTGCTGACGATATAAGCGATACAGACAATAACAACCCTGGTGGAGGTATGCCTGGTATGAATCCTAATATGCTGCTAGGTTAAGATGATAGGTCTCGGTAAAGTAGTAGAAATAAATGATACTCAATACGAGATAAAAAGAACTCTCCCGGTACCCCCGGGAGAGATTCTACCTAAAGAACTTACCGATGAAATGAGAGCTTATTGGATGGCAGAGAAAGTTTTTAAAAATCAAAATATATATTACTTTGTAAATGAAATTGAAGAAGTTGAATTTATAGAAATAAAAAAAGATGAATAAAGAAATTAAAGAAACACTAACGCTTATCGCAAAAAGAGTTCCACCTGGAGACCAGTGGTTATTAGAAGGAGAAACTAAAGTACGACAGGGTATAGCAGATACTCTCCAGGCATGGTTTGAAAAGACACAATTAAAAGCTGATTTTAGATTAGAGCCACTAAAAGGAAAACTCTTCGCCATTACAACTGAAGAGATAGAAATACCGGAAGAGAAACCTAAGACGTATTCCATATACGGAGATTATACATTAGATTAATTAAATTAAATAGATAAAAATGAACCAACAACAAGCACCGCAAATGAACATCGATTTAAAGAATACTACACCAGTACTCTCTAAAGACGGTAACCAATTATTCTCTGAAGGAGTTATCCTCAGGAAAGTTTCTAAATTCGTAACAGGTACAGCAGAAGATGGTATAATGCCGATTCCTGTATTCTATGATTTAAAAACCAAAGAAATACTAGTAGAGACCTTACCTAAAGAATTAAGAGAGGAATTTGGAAGCGAATCGGATGAACAAGATTAATTATGAAGGCTTCCAACCAGACTCAGTAGTACGAAGAGTTAACGAAAAGTTTGTATCTAGAGCAGAAGTAGGTTATGCAAAGTATGGAAATACGATGGATAGAGATGACCTCACCATTGAGGAATGGATAACTCATGCTCAGGAGGAACTTATGGATATGTTACTCTATATGGAGAAGCTAAAAGTAGAACTGAAAAAGGAGAGAGTGTAGTTTCTAATGGCGAAAAAGAAGACACCTAAGATACTAAAAGAGATTAAAGCATATAAGACAGCAACCGTAAACTACGCAGCAGGTCAAAAAAATATAAGCTACTCTCAAATCTCAATGTTTCATAGGTGTCCTCATCAATGGAAACTAAATTACAAAGATAAACTTCAAGTATACAAAGACTCTATACACACTTCTTTCGGAACAAGCTTCCACGAAGTAATACAAGAGTACTATGAAAGATTCTATAACGACTCTGTTAAAGCAGCAGAGGAGTTAGATGTAGAAGAACTACTCAGAGATGAAATGAAGAAGAACTACGCTATAGGAAAAGAGAGAAACGGAGAACATTTTTCAACAGCAGCAGAACTTCAAGAGTTTTATGAAGACGGAGTACATATCTTAAGAGAGTGGAAGAAGAAAAAAGGAGGATTTATTCAAAAGAAAGGATGGCATTTAGCCGGAATCGAAATACCTCTAATGATGACCCCGGAAGAGGAATATAAAAATACTCTCTTTAAAGGATTCATCGACGCAGTACTCTACCATGAGGAAACAGAAACCTTTAAGATAATAGATTTCAAAACATCTACAAGAGGGTGGAATAAGAATGCAAGGAAAGACGTAATGAAACAGAACCAACTTATACTATATAAGGAGTTCTTTTCTCGTCAATTCAATGTACCAAAGGAGAACATAGAAGTAGCATTTGTAATAGTAAAGAGAAAGATATACGAAAACAGCGACTTCCCTCAACCGAGGATATCAGAATTCAGACCGGCTTCAGGACCCATCAAGACTAAAAAAGCAGTAGCAGTAGTAAAGGAGTTCATAGAAGGATGCTTTGAAAAAGACGGCAGCTACAAAGAGAGAGAATTCGAAATGAAACCATCCCAGTCCAATTGTAAGTTCTGCGCATTTGCAGATCGTCCAGAATTGTGCAGCAGAGGGCGGGGCGCGTAGATAAAAAAACGGCTCGCGAAATTTCCCACATATATATTCTTGCAGGAGCCGTAAGGAGGTATATAGGGGTTATGGGGGAGTCTGGGGTGATACTTCAATTAGGCTCCTTAAACATTTTTTAAGATATCTATATATTTATAAATATGAATAAGGTAAAAGCAGACAGGATATTAACATCGGTAAAAGTAGATAGAGACAAGTTCAACGACTTCAAGGTAGAGTGTGTTAGAGATAAGTATACACTCACCCATCTTGTGGATACGTGCCTGGAGATGTATCTAACCGATGAGAGGTTTAAGAACCTCGTATTAGGGTTAAAAAATAAATAACCAATTAAGCTTGGTTATGGAGTAAAAAGTTATTATATTAGAGTTATGAATAAGGAGGTAAAGGAGAGACTATATCGCGACCTATCAAACATCTTACATTTAGTACAAACTCGCGAGACCTTGCAGGTCGAGGATATGCTCTTAGATTTAATCAACCGCTTGGAATACGATCAAGTATAAAGTTATAAAAAATAATATTAGTTAAATGAATAAACAGCAAGGTTACATTAAGAAAGAAGAAAGAAAGAAGATCTTATTATTATGTGATGATATTCGTGCTCATTCGGGCGTTGCCCATATGGGACGTGAGATTATTATCAATACCTCTCACCGTTATAATTGGGTCAACCTAGGCGGTGCGGTGAAGCATCCGGATGAAGGTAAGAAGTTTGATCTCTCTGCCGATATCTCAAAACAGAATAATATCTCTGATGCATCTGTTATCATACATCCGATCTCCGGATACGGTAGCCCGGATCTACTTAGGGGCATTATTAAGCAGGAAAAGGTAGATGCTATCTTTATTATTACCGATCCAAGATACTGGACATGGTTATTCGAAATGGAGGCAGAGTTGAGGAAAAAAACTCCTATTGTATATCTTAATATTTGGGAT
>Ga0209654_1002805_pt1 | contig 11395 bp, 12 predicted proteins | sample SaaInl1SG_22_DNA_FD_184646 | JGI IMG/M metagenome (GOLD analysis project Ga0209654, IMG submission 184646) | Marine microbial communities from expanding oxygen minimum zones in the Saanich Inlet - ESP_161SG_22_DNA (SPAdes) (version 2) | ecosystem: Environmental > Aquatic > Marine > Intertidal... | reverse complement strand
AGTTATTGATCCATTACGTGAAGTTGGTCCATATATTGACCGCGCAGAAAAGGACGGTGTTAAAATCAAGTATATCCTTGAAACTCACTTCCACGCAGATTTTGTTTCAGGTCACTTAGATTTGGCGAAAAAGACGGGCGCAACAATTGTTTATGGCCCGCTTGCGAATCCTAAATTCGATTGTAAGGTAGCCGAAGACGGTGAGATATTGAAGGTAGGTGATTTAGAGATTCACGTACTGCACACACCTGGTCACACTATGGAAAGTACCACTTATTTGCTCAAGGACGAGAGCGGTAAAGATCATGCGATCTTCTCGGGTGATACACTTTTCTTAGGCGATGTAGGACGTCCAGATTTGGCACAGAAAGCAGCGACCATGACACAAGAGCAATTGGCAGCTACCTTGTACAATTCTCTTCGTACGAAAATTATGACCTTGGCGGATGACGTTATTGTATACCCGGGTCACGGTGCTGGTTCATCTTGTGGTAAGAATATGTCTAAGGAGACTGTTGGTACTATTGGTGAGCAAAAGGCAACCAACTATGCTTTGCGTGCAGATATGACTGAAGCAGAATTTGTTGTTGAGGTTACGGATGGATTGACAACTCCGCCAGCTTATTTCCCTGAAAATGTTCGATTGAATAAGGTCGGTTACGAAAGCTTAGATACGGTAATGGATCGCGCTATGACTCCAATGAGTCCTGAAGCATTCGAAGCAGCGGCTAACGAGACGGATGCGTTGATTCTTGATACACGCCACCAAACTGAGTTCATTCACGGATTTATCCCACAGTCTATCTTCATTGGTATTAAAGGGAGTTTTGCGATGTGGGTAGGAGCGATGATACCAGATATCAATCAGAAGCTTTTGATTGTGGCAGATCCTGGTATGGAAGAAGAAGTACTAACCCGTTTGTCTCGCGTTGGATATGATCAAACTATTGGTTTCCTTGAAGGTGGTTTTGAGGCATGGAAGGGTGCTGGTAAAGAGGTGGATACTCTCGACCAAGTTACCGCTGAGGAATTATCAGAAATTGAAGGAGCAACTATTGTTGATGTTCGTAAGCAAGGAGAGTACCTTAGTGAACATGTGGAAGATGCCATCAATGTTGAACTAGATTATATCAACGACAACATGGCATCTGTACCTCAAGAAGGTACTTTCTACATTCACTGTGCTGGTGGTTACCGCTCGGTAATTGCTGCTTCTATTTTGAAAGCCAGAGGCTACCACAATATGATTGATGTTGCTGGTGGGTTTGGTGCTATCAAGAATACGTCATTGAAAGTAACGGACTACGTTTGTCCTTCTACATTGTAAATAGGACTAATTAAAACAGAAACCGCGGGGAAATATTCCTGCGGTTTTCTGGCTTAACGACCCCTGATCGTTAACATTTAGAATCACGAAATTATGGATTGGATTATGCAACCTTGGCCATGGTACGTAAGTGGTGCACTTATAGCGCTAATTATGTTTATCATGTTATTCTTCGGGAAGAGCTTTGGCTTCTCGAGTAATTTAAGAACACTATGTACCATGTGTGGTGCGGATAAATATGCACCGTTCTTTCAGTTTGATTGGAAAACACAAAGCTGGAACTTATTCTTTTTAATTGGTGCTGGATTAGGTGGTTACCTAGCGGCTAACTTTTTGTCACCACAAGATTACACGGTAGCAATTTCAGAGAGCACTATCGCAGATTTAGGTGCTCTTGGTTTTAGCGCGCCTGAAGGTTTTGTTCCAGCCAGTCAATTTGGATCAGAGGCGATGGGTGAAACCAAAAATATCATCATTCTTGCTCTTGGTGGATTAATGGTAGGGTTCGGCGCTCGTTACGCCGGAGGTTGTACTTCTGGTCATGCTATTAGCGGAATCTCCAATCTCCAGCCGGCATCTTTATTAGCGGTAGTAGGCTTCTTTATTGGTGGCCTTTTGATGACACACGTTTTATTCCCACTAATTTACTAGACCATGAAGAATATTAAATTTTTAATCGCAGGTACATTATTTGGCATCATCATGTTTAAGAGTGAGGCTGCTTCATGGTACAGAATTCAAGAAATGTTTAGGTTTCAGGCCTTTCACATGTATGGGATTATTGGTTTGGCTGTCGCCTTGGGTGTTCCTATGGTAGCAATCATTAAGGCTAAAAAAATTAAGGATTACGCGGGTGGTCAAATTGTCTTTGCCCCGAAGGCTTGGAGCGTGCCAAGGTATTTGATCGGTGGAACGATCTTCGGTTTAGGCTGGGCACTTAGTGGTGCTTGTCCAGGCCCAATTGTCGTAAATATAGGTGCAGGATACACAGGATATCTCATAGTCTTAATCGCAGCTGTTTTTGGTACATTCCTCTATGGCTTGTTAAAGGATAAACTTCCGCATTAAACAATGGAATACAAGAACTTGCCAGAAAATAGAAAACAACAGCTTGCTCTTATAATTGCGGGTATGAGTAAGACTGTATTTGCTGTCTTACTTGGTTTGTTCTCTCTAGGCTTAATTTGGGGGGTTGATAGTAATCTTCCCCCGAAGCAAGTTTTTCCTGAATTGGTTGAAGTAAGCCCTGAAGTTCCTTGGGACTATGGTATTTTTAAGAATGTGAGTTTTGATAATCCAGCAACCACTGAGCAAGTCGCTTACGGTCGAAAGCTCATAATGGAGACTGCTGATCATCTTGGTCCAAATTCGAGTAAACCTTTTGCGGGCAATAATCTTGATTGTAATTCCTGTCATTTGGACGGTGGTTCCAAGCCGTTTGCAGCTCCGTTCGTCACTGTTCCAAGCCAGTTCCCTCAATTCCGCAGCCGCGAGAATAAGGAAGGAACCATACAAGAACGCATCAATGGGTGTATGCAACGTTCAATGAATGGAAGACCATTGCCTGTTGACTCTGAAGAAATGGAAGCTATGGTGGCCTATATGGAATGGCTGAGCTTGGAAAAACCCAGAGGCGAGAAAGTCGCGGGTAATAAGTTTTTGAAGGTTGATTATCCAGATAGAGCTGTTGATTTAGAGCACGGGAAGAAAGTGTATGTACAGCACTGTACGACTTGTCATCAAGCAGACGGTCAGGGGCAGAGAAACCCAGGTAGCAATACATATCTATATCCACCGCTTTGGGGTCCAGATTCCTACAATCATGGAGCAGGAATGCACAGAGTTTTAACAGCAGCACAGTTTATAAAAGGCAACATGCCGTTGGGAACTACTGCAGATGAGCCACTGCTTACCGATGAGGAGGCTTATGACGTGGCCGGCTATATCAATAGTTTCGAGCGTCCCTTAAAATCTAATCCGGCGGCAGATTTCCCAGATAAAAAACTGAAACCCATGTCTACCCCTTATGGACCATGGGCAGATGATTTCTCTGCATTTCAACACAAATACGGTCCATTCTCGGAGATTGCAGCTTTCTACCAAGAGGAATACGGTCTGAAAAAGTCCAAATAAACAGTGAAGAAATCGTTACTACTCTTTTTGCTCCCAATTTACTTGTGGGGCAAAGGCGCTGATTCCTTAAAAGTGAATTTGGGAGCGCGAACTACCACCTATTTCATGACCACTCAAAATGGTCTATTTGGTCCATATTCGGACTTACAGGATTACTATGCTACGGCGCAAGGGGTGGAGCTGCTATTGACTACTCGGAAGAAAAATTGGTCTTTTGAAACCGACTGGTTCTTTACTACAAAGGTCATGACGAATGCCTTCGAAGAGGATGCAATAACAGGTAAGACATCCCGATATGAATCTGGTCTATTCTCAGTGACGAACCGGGAGCAGTCGCAAATTTTTATGCCTTCCATAGCCGAGCTTGTTTATCAAAAGAAGGGCGCGAGATTGGGTGTGGGCAATTTTGCTCTCGATGGTTTTTTCTTAAATATGGAACATGGACGCATGATTCCTTCTACATTTTCGGGCATAAATTATTCTTTAAAAAAAGGAGAAAACAAATTCAAATTTGCAGCGATTAGCCATGTCGGTGCTCGTTCTACTTCAAGTTTTAAGTCAGTTGCCACTTCCCTTTCACAGTACAATCCAGGCCTTGATACTAGTGGTTCTAGACATGATAAGAGTGAAGTGCAAACGCCAGGGATTATTTACGGACAATATGCATACAATCATGCCTTCGGTCAGTGGTACGGTGCCTTAAGTATTGATTATACAGGGGTGGTCGGTATTTTTCACACTATTGTATTTGATGAGAAACTAGCGCACAATCAGCACCTTTTTGAATTTCAATTTATTCGTCAGCAGCGGTGGGGAAATGGAGGTAATAGTGATCCCTATCTCGCCTATTTTCAACAGGATGGTAGTCAATTTTATGGTATCAAGTATTCGAATAAAGTAGGCGATGTAGATTATTACGCTGCAGCTTCATATATAGATGGCAAGGGTAAACTAATGTTTCCTCGTGAATGGGGTAGAGAGAGTATAGTTACTTTCCAAGGGCGTGAGCGCCAGGAGGGTATGGGAAAGACCCTGGCTGTGGTTTTTGGTGCAAAAGGTAAATGGATACAGAATAAGGTCCGCCACACTGGCGGAGTGAGCACAGGCATTTATGCTCGTCCTGAACCAGAGGACTATCTCTATAATAAATATGCCATGCCTAGTAATCAACAGACGAATATTTGGTGGGGGCAAAGCTGGAAAGGCAATGTACATTCGCTAATGACTATGCTCGTTTATAAAGTGCCTCTTGGTTCACAGACCATTACTGCAGGACAGACCATTAATAAGGTAGATATGGTCAATTTTAATTTGATCTATCGTTACACATTGCCTAAAATCTAAGCCCTAGATTTAGTGGAAGCGTTTACCTTTATGGTGATGAACAATCCATTCCACAGCCTAAGAAAAGTTCTCATCTTGTTCACCTTCATTTTGGCGGGTGGAACAATTGGTTACCGACTAATTGAGGATTTAGAATGGCTTCAAGCGTTCTACATGGTCATTCAGACTGTGAGCACAGTAGGCTTTAATGAGGTAACTTCCTTGTCGACTACAGGTACATGGTTTACTATTCTTCTCATTGTATCTAGCTTCGGAACCTTTGCCTATGGCGCCGGGCTTCTCGCTCAATTAGCTATTGATGGACGAGTTCGTCATTTTTTACTCACTAAAAGAATTGAACGCAAAGTGGAAAAGTTAGAAGGACATGCCATTGTTTGTGGTTTAGGTAGAAACGGCCGTCAAGTAGTCAGTAAGCTACAGGCTTATGGCGCTGACGTTGTTGTTATTGAAAAAGACGAACACCGTGCGGAAGAATTCAGAAACCAATTTCAAAAGGTATTAGTCATTGTAGGAGATGCTACAGACGATACAACTTTGGAAAAAGTCAATATTAGCAAGGCTTCCTCATTAATTGCTGCACTTGCCTCTGATACGGACAATCTCTTTGTCGTGATTTCGGCACGACAACTGAATCCAACAATGACCATCGGTGCTCGAGCAAATACAGAAAGCACAGAGCGTAAACTTTTAGCTGCCGGGGCAACCTATACAGTGAGTCCAAACCTAGTGGGCGGTGCCCATTTAGCACATAATTTGATGAATCCTGGAGTAATGAATTTCTTGGATCACCTTAGTGTTGGTGGCTCGTCTGCGACGAATATTGAGGAAATTGTAGTAGATGAATTGCCCGAGGTGTTCAGCGCGTGTAACATCAAAGATTTAGAGATTCGCCAGCAAACCGGATGTACGGTCATTGGATACGTCTGTGAACAAGGCAACCTCACTGTGAACCCAGCGCCTGATTTTAAAGTTGCACCACATTCCAAATTGTACGTTTTGGGTAATGATGAGCAGATTAAAGAGTTTAGAGCTTGGTTTACTGAAAAGACCAAATAATTTCGCAATCAAACCAAGACACACAAATGAAGATTCTCTATACAGGTTCAAATGGCTTACTCGGACAGAAAATTTCGGCAGCAACAACAGGCTATTCCGATCACGCCTTTCTAGCAACGGCAAGAGGTGAGAATAGAACTATTAACCTGGGTACGGCCAAATACGCTTCGATGGATATCACTAATGCAGAAGAAGTGATGAATGTAGTTCGCGATTTCAACCCTGATGTAATCATTCATGGCGCGGCCATGACGCATGTGGATCAGTGTGAGCAGAACAAAGAATTGGCGTATCAATTGAATGTAGTTGGGACCCAAAATATGGCGGACGCGGCGAAGTTTATCGGAGCGCATCTCGTACATATTAGCACGGACTTCATTTTTGACGGCAAAGAGGGGCCTTATGATGAAAATGGCACTCCGAATCCACTGAGCTATTATGGTGAGACGAAGCTCGAGGCAGAGAGAATCGTGCAGCAGCTGGAGCACTGGAGCATCTTGAGAACGGTTTTAGTCATAGGCATGGCTGAAGATTTGAGTCGTAGTAACATCGTCCTATGGGCTAAAGGCGCTCTTGAGAAGGGCCAGCCCATCAATGTCGTTGACGATCAATTCCGCACACCCACCCTCGCAGAAGATCTTGCCCAAGGCGCTTTGCTAGCGGCAACACAGAAAGCCAAGGGCGTTTACAACATTTCCGGTCCAGATTTCATGTCTATATACGAATTGGTGGGGCACGTTGCAGAGCACTTTGGTCTGTCAATGGATACTGTAACTAGGGTGGACAGCACGACCTTAAATCAACCAGCTAAGCGCCCACCTCGTACGGGTTTTGACATTTCAAAAGCAAAATCAGAATTGGGATATGAACCGCATAGTTTTAGTGAAGCTTTGGAGGTTATCGCACAGCAGGCAGGATTATAGTCTTCGATTTGCTCTTTGAGCTTCAATCGTTTATTTTCGGGCTTATTCTAAACTAACCATCAGGTTACATGTCAAACACTACTGAATCTTGGGGGTCCCGTGTTGGACTTATTCTCGCTATGGCGGGTAATGCAGTCGGCTTAGGGAACTTCCTTCGTTTTCCAGTTCAAGCCGTTCAAAATGGCGGCGGAACCTTTATCATCCCTTACCTCGTATCCTTCTTGCTCATGGGTATACCTCTTTTATGGGTAGAGTGGGCGATGGGCCGATTCGGTGGTCGTTTCGGAGATCATAGCACACCGTTCATTCTCGACAATATGACCAAGAAGCGTTTCTGGAAATACTTCGGTGTTTTCGGGATCTTCACCAACATGGGGGTGATGGCGTATTACACGTACATCGAATCATGGACGTTGACCTACACCTTAAAATCCCTCAAGGGCGATTTCTTAGGTATGGACCTCGACGGTTTGGACCAATTCTTCAACAACTACGTTGACCTTGGCGCAGGCATCAATTTCCCAGTATGGGCATTGCTCGCCTTTTTGATTACGCTGTCTGTAAATATTTACATCCTTTCACGCGGCTTGAGTGCTGGTATTGAAAAAGTAGCAAAGATTGCCATGCCACTATTGATTGGCTTTGGTGCTTTCTTAGCCATCATGTCTTGGACCACTGGTTCTACAGGACGTTGTGCCGATTGTTCTACCTACGTAGGTCTGAACTATTTATGGCAACCGGACTTTACAACGTTAGCAAATCCAAAAATTTGGCTTGCAGCAGCGGGACAAATCTTCTTTACCCTTAGTGTGGGCATGGGAACCATTCACTGCTACAGCTCGTATTTGAAGCAAAAAGACGATATCGCTCTCAACGCAATGTCTGCAGGGTGGATGAATGGTTTTGTCGAGATCGTTTTGGGTTCTGCAGTAGTGATCCCAATTGCCGTGGGTTACCTAGGTTTGGATTGGGTCGTAGACAATGCAGGCTTTATGATGGCCTTCAAGACGATGCCATTCTTGTTCGATCAATGGGGTAGCGTTATGGCGGTAATTGCCGGAGTAGCTTGGTTTGGTCTTTTGTTCTTTGCCGGTATCACCTCTTCGCTCGCTATGGGTACGCCGTGGATGGGCTTTGTACAAGACGAATTCAATTGGTCGAAAAACAAGAGTGCCTTAATTCTAGGTATTGCCATTTTAGCCATGGGTCTCCCGACCATCTTCTTCTTCGAAAAAGGTGTGTTCGACGAATACGACTATTGGACAGGAACAGTGAGTTTGGTGATTTTTGCGCTTGCTGAGGTCATCCTCTTCGCATGGGTATTCGGAATGGACAAGGGATGGAAAGAAATCACGGACGGCGCAGATATGAGGGTTCCAAGATTCTACCGCCCGATTATCAAATACATTACACCACTATTCATTGGTATCATCTTCTTGACTTCGATGTTCAAACCACTCAACGGTGAATTGAGCGATTGGTCTTCCGCCTTTACATCGCTGTTCTCTGGAAACGGTTGGCCGTGGGCAAACGATAGTATCATCAACCAGATTTTCCACATCAACACGGGAGTACAGTGGATGCAGGACGGTGTCCTCACCAATATGTTCTATATTGATATGAGTCGATTCTTCCTGCTCGCCTGCTTCTTTGCATTGGTAGGTATGGTGAAGGTCGCTTCTAACAAACGTAAAAAAGCAGCACAATGACAACCTCCGCATTAATCATGATCATTCTGACGCAGGGTACAGTTATCGCTGCGACGATTTACTTCTTTAGAAAAGTTTTAAAGGCACCGCAAAACGCCGAGCCAGATTCTTATTCGGACAACGATCCGAAATAAGGGAAAACTTTTAGTTACTCACAATAGTAGCTGCAACGTCTTCAGCCATCTAAATTGGATAGCAAAGACAGTAGCCTTGTGAGAAAACAGCTCGAATTAACCGCAATTCTTTTATGCATCGCCCTAGTCTCTGGGGCGATGTTTTTGTTTCCTGTAGAAAAGAAGATAGCAGAGCATCAGGCCTTTTTAGAGCTTTGGTGGTCGGTCAATGACTCCTTGCGAATCAATAAGGTAGATTCAACACATATCTACTCCATGCCCATCTCCGAGACCACGAAGCGGAGTCTGTGGTTTCGAAGAAAGCGGAATTGGCCCTATAAATCCTTGAGCGAACTTCGCGCTGATCCATACCTTAAATCCGATAGTCTATTCTTCTGTTTAGGCGCCATCGATTTCTCTTTTAATCCCAAGCCTTCGAGGCAAGAATCAAGGCTAAAGTCTCCACAAGCTGAGTATCATCGTACTCCTCCCGTGAAAATATACGAGCCTTTGGACTTAAATACCTGCGACTCTGCTTCTCTTGATGCATTACCTGGTATAGGCCCAGGGATGGCACGTATCTTACTTGAATACCGAACGAAATATGGATTCATCGCTAGTGTTGATCATTTAAAACAGACGACTTATTTCGGGCAAATCTGGAAAGAGCAATGGAATGAGCTACTCGTTGTAAATGAGTTACCACCTTCGAATCTGTCGCTTTCGAACTCGACCTTCCAAGAGTTGCTGGATTTCCCTGATCTAAATTATAACCAAGTCAAACGTATTTGTTTTTACCGCGAAAGCTTTTCGGCGCCCTCATGGCTAGAAATAGCCAGTTGGAACGAATTTTCTGAGGCGGACACAACTTTTTTACAGTTATATATTTCAAGAAATTAAAAAAGGGTGTAATTTCGCAGCCTAATAATTAAAAAAGGAGGTGTTACTATGCTCGTAATTAATGTAAAAGATGGAGAATCAATCGAACGCGCACTGAAGCGTTACAAGAGAAAACACAGCTCTACGGGTGTAGTGCGCAAGCTTCGTGCTGATCGTTATCACACAAAGCCGACTGAAGCCAAGCGTCGTATGAATATGAAAGCGGCTTACATTCAGTCTTTGCGTCAAGCAGAGGAAGAATAGTAATCTGCCCTCACGATATATTAAAAAGCCCAACGCATCGCGTTGGGCTTTTTTTGTTATGTTGCTTCCATGTTGAACAACGCCTTCTTAGCTTTTGAAGAATACTTGCGAGCCGAGCGCCGAGCGAGCGAGAAGACTATAGTGGCCTATCAAAAAGAATTGGAGCGTTGGTCAAACTTCTTATTGTCAGAATACGAAACGGCACCATCGGATGCCACAAGGGATCACGCAAAGCGCTTTGTTGTATGGAGAAATAAACAAGGCATAAGTAATCGATCCATAAACCGCAGCCTAAGCGCTCTTCGCTCTTATTACAAATGGTGTGAGCGAACGGGCAGGAAGCATTTGGATCCGTTCAGCGGTATAAAAAGTTTGAAGGAACAAAAGAGGGTAGTAATGAGCATTCCGCAAAATGATCTAGCTCAACTAATAAAGGATGAACTCTTCGAAGACAGCTTTGAGGGCATACGTGACCAATTCATGTTATTGCTCCTCTACGGACTTGGAATGCGCAAAGCCGAACTTATAGAATTAAAATCGGATGACTTTGATTGGTCAAGGGGGGTAGTTCGCATAACAGGCAAGAGAAACAAAACGCGTCAAGTACCTATACCTGCAACTTTGAAGCCTTATTTTGATAGGTACATGATAGCCAGAAAAGAGGTGCCAGTGAAGGTTGAGCAAATTTTAACAACTATTAAGGGTGGAAAGCTCTATCCGAGTATTGTTTATAATAGAGTAGTTCACTATCTTCAAGGAACCACGACAGTGGTGGACAAGCATCCCCATACCCTGCGTCACTCGTACGCTACACATTTGCTCAATGCAGGGGTCGACATCAACACCGTAAAAGAGTTGATGGGACACGAGAGCCTAAGCTCTACACAAGTGTATACGACGAGTACGTTTGAGGAACTTGTTCAAGCGTATAACCGAGCCCACCCTAAGGGCTCATAAATCACAGTACTATGACAGTGAACATTCAGTCTGTAAACTTTAAAGCCGATTCTAAGCTTTTGAGATTCATTGAAGGGCGTCTTGAGAAGACGAAACTGTTTTTTGACAAAACCATCAATACTGATGTCTTTTTGAAGGTGGATAACAACCACGAACGAGAGAATAAGATTGTAGAAATGCGCATGTCCATTCCCGGAAATGAGATTGTAGTGACGAAAGAACGTAAATCATTCGAGGAAGCAGCCGATTTAGTAGTAGAAGTACTGATTAGGCAATTAAAAAAACACAAAGAAAAGAAGAAGTAAAGTTCTTGTAATTCAATAGGTTGCAAAAACCACTTAAAAGTAGAGGCAGAAAGTCTCTACTTTTTTTTTGAGAAGTATTGCACGTTTGAATCTCTTTACTACATTTGCAGTCCGTTTGCGAAAGGCGGAAGATCTTTGACATATAATGCCGATATAGCTCAGTTGGCCAGAGCACGTGATTTGTAATCTCGGGGTCGTCAGTTCGAATCTGACTATCGGCTCAAGTTTTATACTTGATTTAAGTGAGAATCAGGTATTACCGGGGGGATACTCAAGCGGCCAACGAGGACGGACTGTAAATCCGTTGGGAAACCTTCGCAGGTTCGAATCCTGCTCCCCCCACTACCGCGGAAGTAGCTCAGTTGGTAGAGCATCAGCCTTCCAA
>Ga0209654_1002802_pt1 | contig 11410 bp, 12 predicted proteins | sample SaaInl1SG_22_DNA_FD_184646 | JGI IMG/M metagenome (GOLD analysis project Ga0209654, IMG submission 184646) | Marine microbial communities from expanding oxygen minimum zones in the Saanich Inlet - ESP_161SG_22_DNA (SPAdes) (version 2) | ecosystem: Environmental > Aquatic > Marine > Intertidal... | reverse complement strand
GCTGTCCTTGAGACCATTGAAGGACCACAAATTATCATCGCAGAAACCAGTGCTGTGCTCTCTCAGTTTGCGTCGATGGATGTGTTCTTAAATGGTGAGTATGTCGGCAACACCGGTGATGTCCCTATCATCATGGTGCCCGTGACTCAGACGGGGAACCATCTGGTTGCCCAAGGACTCTTCGCAGCCAGTTACGCCGACTTCGGGGAATTAAAATTCGACAGCGCGGATCAGAATCACCACTACATTTTGATCGACCCCTCAGTGACCAACCAGATTCAGATTCGAGAGGTCAATCGCGCTCAATGGATTACGCTCAGTAAGTAGGTGAATGTGACCGATCAATCAGCCACGGTATTAGGAAGTAGCCTGCAACAAATCCCCCCAAGTGGGCTTGCCAAGCGATTTGCCCACCCATGAATACATGCAGTAGCACGTGAATCACGATTAAGCTCATAATCACTGACGCTGTTGAACGCCCCGGACGACCGAGACGTTTCAGTTCACTGCGCGATGCCTGAAGCCACAACCCAATGAACGCAAAGACCGCGCCAGATGCGCCGACCATCGGGGCGGCTGTTGATTCCAATAAACCGAAAGCTACTCCACTGCTCACTGCACCAAGCAGCATGGTTAACATGACTAACCGCAATCCAAAATACACAGCGAGTGTCTTGCCGAGTGCAATGAAGATCACAGCGTTCATCAATACATGGATGGTCCCTGCATGCAAAAACGCATGCGTCAGCAACATGCTGTAGGACTGACCAGGAAATAACGCTTGATGAACAGCTCCAGGCGGGAATAAAAAGTCCCAAAATGCGCCGTAAGAAATCATCAAACCACGCAGGTCAAGCACTCCAAACCACCCGCGATCAGACAGCTGCGCAAGGCCTTCTAACATCAACATGAGACCTGTAAGCCACCACAGCGTTTTGGGTGTTGGCGGACCGCCAAAGACGGGGACAATTTGCATGAATGATTTCCCAAAAATAGAGCGCGAGAATACCTATCCCAACCAATGAGGTCGAGTCATCTTACCCAGCAAGCATTCCAAAACTCAGAGACATCACCACGCGGGTGAGCAAACATTGATATCCTCAACTATAACAACCGACGCGTTTAACATAGAGGACTCTAGGCCCTCCAGTTAGCAAATAGTGGTGCTTTGGCCAAGGTCTGCCTTAGTAATACACAGGTAGCAAAAGCTTCACTCTAGCTCTCTAGTCTTTTACGAGATCAGATCTGGCGCCCCACCGTCATGAGGCAAACATCTTGAAATAGTCAAGGGCTATTGCACCAAAGTGTTTTTGTAAAATCGTAGTGGTCGGAAAAACCAGACGCTATTTTAAGTTGTTGTATTTAAGAACGATCCGTATTCAAAGTATCTCAATTTTTCATCTATTTAAATGTTAGATTAGTGTCTAGCATGAACTTATATCCTGCCGATTTAGCGATCTAAAGCTCGGCTCAACCATACAGGATCACCCGAAAAGGAATATGAAATTTTCGATTAAAAACCTGAGCCATACTTATGCCGGAAAGGTTGAGGCGCTGAGAGACCTCTCAATGGAATTACGATCAACCTCGGTGACGGCATTACTCGGTCCCAATGGGGCAGGTAAAAGTACGCTATTTAAGATACTCGCTGGTCTGATTCACCCGACATCAGGGCAGATTGAAATCAATGGAAAATTATGGGATCGCAATGATGCAAAACCGCTTGGTCATATTGGGTTTGTCTTTCAAGATCCAACCGTTGATCCGATGCGTAGTGGGCAAGCAAATCTTGTCTATGCTGCGCGGCTTCAAGGATTAACCGTTCACCAGTTTACTCAACGGATTGATGAGTTGGTTGACGCGTTTCAGATGGATGAATTTATCAGACGACCTGTGGGATCTTTGAGTGGGGGGCAGCGGCGACGCTTAGAAATCGCGAGAGCTCTAATTCACCGACCTGGATGGCTGTTTCTTGATGAACCGTCCACTGGACTTGACATAGATAATCGCTTCCGACTATCAGAACACCTCCATCAATTAGCAAAATCAGAGGAATGCGGAGTGCTGTGGTGTACGCACATACCCGACGAACTTCGACCCGAAGATAACGTAGTGATCATGAATAAGGGACAGAAGGTATTCTCAGGCTCATTCGGATCGATCGACGAATTGATGGGGCGCTATAACGAGCTGGTGAGCACGTCATGAAACGCAGTCTGGCGTCACCAGTGATCGCAATCTTTCATCGGGAGTTCGATCGTTTCGTTAAACAAAAAGCTCGGTGTGTCTCGGCAATCGTGCGCCCACTTCTTTGGCTTGTCGTTTTTGCGGCCGGTTTCCGAAGTGTTCTAGGTATTGCTATCCAACCACCATACGAGACCTACATCACCTACGACCTTTACGTTACACCAGGTCTAATAGGCATGATCGCACTGTTTAACGGTATGCAATCCTCGCTTAGTATGGTTTACGACCGCGAGACTGGCAGCATGAAGCTGTTGATGACCGCTCCAATCAGTCGACGATTGCTTCTGGTCTACAAACTTCTTGCGACCGCGACTATCTCCTCACTCCAAGCGTATATCTTTATCGGAATCACCATATTGTACGGAGTTGATCTTCCTTGGAGCGGGCTACTCAGCTGTCTTCCGACAATCTTTATAGCATCCTACTTCATCGCTTTGGTTGGGCTGATCTTGGCCAGCCAAGTTAAAGAGCTTGAGAACTTCGCAGGGGTCATGAATTTCGTGATCTTCCCAGCGTTCTTTCTCTCAAGCGCGCTTTACCCTTTGTGGCAAATTCAGGAAACGAGCGAGATTGTCTATCAATTAGCCGTTCTAAATCCGTTCACCTATATCGTTGAGTCTATCCGTTTCGGAATGCACGACACACCACTGACCGCAGCCACAGCCGGATTATTTGTCGCAAGCGTTGGATTATCGATCGTAGTCCATAAATTATTTACGTTCGGACAGACACGTTAAGGGCAATTCCCCAAACGAAGACATGACTCTGATGTAGACGATGGCGTTGACTAGGCCTCAGAGTATTATATCGGGTCATAGCGACACCTGAGGCACACGTTCAAACAAATCGACGAGCGACCTAAAAATTTCTCAGCTTGTTTGGCAATTTGACTCTGTTGCCAACGCGTACACCACGCCTGACACGGCTGAGTATTGGTGCACATCCGGCTGGTTCTGAAGGATACTCAGAACTACGCTGGTAAGATTCTGACTGTTCCATTCCGACGGCAGGCAGATAGGCTCACCGTGGACGAGAAAAGCGTACGGCTGAGCATTGAGTCGCTCGCGTGTTTGGTGACGAGCTCCCTCGACAACACCCATCACAAAAGCAATACAAGGATCCATATCTTGACGACACTCGCTAAGGAACTGTCCGACCGTAATGAATCCTCCTTGCGCGGAAGCAACAGAAGAGACACTACTCAGTAGTACAGATGCGATGAGCTTCCTTATCAAATCTCAGGAACCTTGACGGTTAATTCAAAAGCGGAGTACCAAGCAGCCAAGTCCTTGATCTGCGGCTTGCTTAACCCCTGAGCGATAAGACTCATCCGGCGATCTTGACGCGCACCTTTCTTGTAGTCCACTAGCGCCTTTTCAATGTATAGCGAACTTAAACCCGCCAAATTAGGCGTCTCAGGATCTTTCGATAAGCCATTTTTCCCATGGCATGTCGAGCACTGTGCGGAGATCGCCTTCCCGTTAGCCATATCTGCAGAGAACGACACTGAGCTCAGACAAAGGCCTAAGCACAATACAACCAATTTCTTCACAATTTCTTGCTCCAAGACACAAAAAAACCCCGGCAAATGCCGGGGTCTTCTCAATGTGATTAACTACCGACGTATGAGATCTTGTAGATCGCACCAGCGTAGTCATCAGAAACGAGCATCGAGCCGTCTTTCATCATTGTGATGGACATTGGGCGTCCATCGTATTCGTTATTCTCATTCAACCAACCTTCAGCAAACGGCTCCATTTTTGCCTTTCCGTCCTTGCTGATTGTGGTAACCATGATGCGAGCACCACAGGGCGTTGTACGGTTCCAAGAACCATGCTGCGCTGAGAAAATAGCGTTCTTATACTTACCTGGGAACTGGTCTCCCGAATAGAAAGCCATACCTAGGTCAGCGCAGTGCGCAGTAGTCTCAACGGCTGGGTGCACAATACCTGCAGGAGGTGTTTCACCCTTATACTCGTTGGTCCGCGTCTTGCCGCCACCAAACCAAGGGTGACCAAAATGCTGACCAGCTTTGGTCTGACGGTTCAACTCACCCGGTGGGATATCATCACCCATGCCATCTACTTGGTTATCAGTCCACCAGAGCTCGCCTGTGACCGGATGGAAGTCTTGACCTACGGAATTACGCACGCCGTACGTGTAAACCTCGCGATTTTTACCGTCGCGATCCATGCGGATGATACCGCCGATTCCCGTCTCTTTATATAAGTCGAGCTTATCAGCCGGCGCTACGTTGTAGGGCTGTCCGAGCGAGATATATAACTTGTTGTCAGGACCGATATCTACAACGCGTGCTGTGTGGTTGTAGCTCTCCTCACCTTCAGGAATCAACTCTCCTTTGGGTACGACATCAACTGCAACGACATCTGGTCCTTCAAAAAAGAATTCAGCGGCTGGGAAGACACGTACGTGATTACGCTCCGCGATGTACAAAAAACCGTCCTTCGAGAACTGAACACCGTTTGGCACATCAAATTCGACTGAAGGAGCGAAATCCTTCACTTCGTCGGCTACACCGTCGCGATCACGATCAGAAACTACCCATACTTTGTCCTTTCGCGTACCGACGAAAAGCACAGTCCCCTGAGGGGCCATCGCCATGTCTCTCGCATCAGGAACCAGTGCATAGAGCTCGATCTTAAAGCCCGCTGGCATTGTGATATTTTTCAAAACTTCGCGAATGTTGTCAGCTTTCTGACCGTCCTGTGCAATAAATGTATGATCATTCATTGTCTTCCCAGACGTTCCGAAAATACCAACGTCATTTTCTTTTGCGACTACTCCTGCAGCAAATGCCATGGCTGCAAGCGAAGCTGCGATTTTTTTGAGTTTCATTACGAAAATCTCCTTATTTATTATAATAAATCATTAATCAGCCTCGCCTAGGGCGAAGGACAGACCAATACCGCGTCTTCCGGACGCACATGTAGCAATAGCAAACTAAAAATTTTTTATCAAGACTATCTCTGTCTCACAGACAAGTATTTTAAATACTGCGTCGTAAAACACTCGCTCCAGTGCATCGATGACCGATATAGTCTAGGATCCTTGAAAACTAAAAAGGTAGTAACCCATTAATACGCTCGGGCACTCACATGCGCCTAACATAGCAAACCACAGTCATCGTGCTTGATGGATAGAAAACTCAACAGGACGGAAATTTGATCCAGACACACTTCAATGATGATCGGAGAAGACGCACGTTTGTTTTTATAGCAGCAACCGTCGCTGTGCTACTGCATGCTTCAACGGTATCAGCATTTGAAGCGGTCATTACTAACGAACGGTCGGGTGATGTGATTCATATCGATAATGAGGGATCCACCGCGCACGTCACTGCAGTATGCAACCGTCCCCGTGGCATAACCACAGGCCTCAACGATTCACATGTCATCATTGCGTGTTCCGATGACCACAAAGTGGTTTCCTATAACTGGAAGACAAGAACGATAGACTCTGAAATAGTGAACGTTCCTGGCGCAATGAGCATTTCCTTACACCGGCCTTCGAAACGACTTTTGGTGACCAATGAGGGCGCGTCTCAGGCATCCGTCTATGACCTGAGCTCTAGTCGTTTGATTGCTGAGTTACCGACGGGCCTCGAACCAGACGGAATCGTTATTACTGATGACGGAAAGTTAATTTTTGTTGCGTCTGAGAACGCCGGTCTCGTCCATGTTTTCGATGGCGAAACCTACCAAGCCCTCGACGTCATTCGAACCAATTTGCGTCCCCGCCGAATCGCATTATTGAAGGAAGAGCTCTGGGTGTCTTCTGAGATGGGTAGCCGCGTCGAGATCTTCAACACCAAAACTCGCATGAAAATCGACGAAGTGATCTTCGCTCCCAAAGGCTTCCGTCCCGAGCAAATGACCCCGGTCGACATCCTATTTAACCCAAACGAGAACGAGGCGTATGTGGCACTGGGTGGAGCTAACCATGTCGCAATCGTTGACACCACTAAACGGGAGATCACGAAATACATTTTGGTTGGTAAACGTGCATGGGGGTTGGGATTGTCACCCGACTCACAAACCCTCATCGTATTAAACGGTCTCTCTGACGACTTCACAATGATCGATTTGACCAGTAGACGTCCGATGCTAACAAAACGTGCAGGGCTGATTCCACACGCCATCGAGGTATTCAAATGAGACCATGTCGCCTCCTGGCAGGATTTTTGGCTTATTTCATCGGTCACGTATCAGCTGCGACCTTCCATGTTGTAATCGTCACAGCGTCTGGTGAGGAGTCCAGCACACGGGGTCAAACCTTCGCTGGTATTCAGACTCGTGTCGAGCGGCCCGTAGAACGAGCCGTAAAGCTAGCATTATTTGAATCAACTGCCAGTTTTGAGGCGTACGGGATTTCGCCGGATTTAATCGCACTTGACCTGAGTGATAAACAGCCGATCGAAGCTCAACTTAAACAAATCCCAAAAGACGCTCTAGTCATTCTCGACCTACCAAAACCTCAATTTATTCAAGTTGCAACGGCTCTGAATTCGGCTGATCGAATAACGATTAATGTCAGGCATCCAGATACCGATCTTCGCGATCGGTTGTGTTTACCCTCGCTGTACCACACGATCCCTTCCGATCGGATGTACTTCGATGCGCTCGGCCAGTTTCTAATATATCGGGGGTGGCGGAAGGTACTGATCGTCCACGGACCAACAACACAAGATAAAGAGCGGACGACCATCCTCGAAAAAAGCCTCAAAAAGTTTGGGGCGGAGATCTCGGGGACTCGGGAGTTCACGTTATCGCACCATCCTGATGACCGCGACAAGAATAAACCAGAATTTCTGACAGGCGGAGCATCCTATGATGTGGTTGCTGTGATCGATAGTGCACGCGATTTTGGCCGCTACATACCATTCAGCACGCGACGCGCGAGACCGGTGGTGGGAGATGTTGGCTTAAGTCCTGTTGGCTGGCACCGCACCCTGGAACGCTATGGCGCGCCACAGTTAAACGAACGATACCAACAATTCGATCAAGCTAATCCTCTACCGTCCAGCGAAGCAATGAGCGATGCTGAGTTTGCCGCCTGGAGCGCTATTAAATTAATTACTAACAGTCTCAGCGTCGCCAACATTAACTCACGAGCCCTCAGCCCACGGCAGATTCTGAAACACCCCAACACGCAGGTCGATCTTTACAAGGGTACCCGGGGCTCAATCAGGCAATGGAATCATCAGTTAAGACAACCGATGCTGTTAGCGACTGGTGAGGCTGTAATCGCGGTTGCCCCGATGCCAAAATTTCTGCACCCGAAACACTACGTAGATACACTTGGGCTAGATAAGCCCGAGTCACCATGCCAACTCGACTAACTGACGTAGTAGGCATGTACTACCACGTACTCGAATTCAGATGTTGTAATCCAGGTGCAGTCAAAACATTTAGAGAGAAGCATGCCTTAAAGGCAAAATATTTGTCAACTCTTAAAAATGAGCCAACGTTCATCTCGTTCTTACACCCTAAAAATCTCAGCAGGTTTGCCGACCAATTCGTAGCAGGAAGGATCGAGCCTAGCGAAGTCCGCCGGATTGTGGGTCACCACAATGATTGGAACCCGAGACTCAGTGCTCGCAGCCTGAATGTTCGTGATTAGCCGTCCGACGTTCTCTGGGTCAAGCGATGCTGAGGGCTCATCAAGCAGTAATAACCCTGGTCTGGCAAGAATTCCGCGAACAATGGCTATCCTTCTCTGCATCCCGAGAGAGAGCTGACCAGGACGAAGACTTGAGACATGTGATAAATCGAATAAATCGAGCCACTGCTCATGTAGCCGTTCATCGTTACAAACAATTTTTAGATTCTCAGTCACTGAAAGCCATGGCAATAAAGTTGGCTCTTGGAAAACTAAACGCGCGTTCAGCGCGGCGTTGTGAAGACAGATACCGCGCAACAATGTTGTTTTGCCAATACCGGAATTTCCACTAATCAGTGAGACGGGTGAGTCACAGGATAGATCTCCTGCGCGCACGATCAATTGGTTGCCAAACCAACAATCAGGCCAGCTGATCATCTTTCCGCCACTGCTGCACGCGCTGTTCAAGTGGCCGTACAGCTACCCACTCGATTAACTGCATCGCGATCATAAAACTCAACGCGTAGGCCAAAATCATATCGACCTCAAAAAGCTGGAAATAGAGATGAACCTGAAAACCAATACCAGATGACCGACCCAATAGCTCAACCACAAGAATAATCTTCCAGGTCAGTGACAACCCTGTTCTCAATGCGGTAAACAAAAAAGGTTCTAGCTGAGGGATCCAGATCAACCGAACCCTTTGGATCCAAGATAATCGATAGATCGAAGCGAACTCGTCATATCTGGTCTCAAACTGTCTCACGCCGTCACGAACATTGGTCGCTATAAGTGGCGCCTTGTTGATAACAACAGCCAATACCGCAGCCCACTCAGTCATTCCCAAACCCAGATAACAGATAACAATAATGACTAGCGCAGGCATGTTGAGAAATGTGTTGACCCACGGCCAAAACCAGCGATCGAGTGTATCTGATCGACCGAGCGCGACCCCGATCGCAATCCCCACGGCCCAAGCCAAACCGAACGCCACGAGCACCCTGCCGAACGTGGCACCCAAGTGTATCCACAACTCACCATTGGCACCCTCTTGCAGAATTTTTTGGCCGACCACAATCGGGCCCGGAAACGCATCCGACTGCGCCAGGTGGCTCGTGATCCCCCAAGTGATCACGAGCACTACTAGTGAGATTGTGGTGGCGAATCGCATGCTAGTTATTTAGTTAGATGCAAAGAACGCTCCAGTATCCAAAACCGTATTGGGCTTAATAAGTTTGCCGTCGCCGTATGATCTCATCAGCTCAAACATTGCCTGCGCGGACCCGAAATCGAACGAATCACCAGGAGCGCCTTGCCTCCACGCAAGCCGAAGCGCTTGGAACTCCTTATCTGATTTCGCCTTGATCAACCCTTTTAATGGCTCCCAGGCAGCGTCGTTGGTTTTCAAAACCACCTTGGCCTCGCGAGAAGCTTGTCGCAACCCCTCGGCAAGTTTTGGATTCTTTAAAGCCCAAGACTCCTTGAATACATATCCAAGCAGGGGTGTTTCGGCAGACAGACCGAGTTCGCGTGCTGCATCCTGAACATCGACAACTCGTTTGAAACCTTTCGCCTCTAGCTTTGCGAGGAAGTGCCAGAAATTGATCACCGCATCGACTTCACCTGACATAGCCTGCTTGAACAAAAGCGGTGGCGCACCGAAAACCAGTTCGTTTTGTGAAGCCAAGTCAATACCGTAACGCTTTTTAGCGATAGCTTGGATCACGATCCAACTCTTATCTACCGGGCCACCTGCGATACCGATCCGCTTTCCTTCTAAATCTTTCAAACTACTGATGGAACTCTTTGGCCCTACCATGAGACTGCCAACGGCTTTTGAGTATGGAGTGAATTGGTAGTCCCTACCCTCGCTTCGTTGGTTAGCTACCCAAATCCAGTCTGTAACTATAACGTCGACAGCGTCGTTCTGTATGGAAAGGGTAGAAGCTTGTTTCCCTGCTACATCCACAACCTCAAGATTAAAACCATTCTTTTTATCGAGCTCTAGACGTTTGATAGTCTCCAGCTCCCACTTCACTGTCCCAAACTTCAAAGCGGCGAGCTTTACGTCTGGAAGAGTATTCGCGAAACCTGATGTCGCATAGAGACACGCGAGGCAGGCGAATAGTGTTTGTAATAACTTCATTAAAAAGACTCCTTCTGTTCTCAGGTATTACTGTTCGTTCAATGATTCCCATCTTACTTGTTTTTTTAGGGTCAGCCGTAGTAACGGGTTGTTTCTATAAAAAACAACATTTGATCTACAGTCACGGGTTATACCTTGGGGAGAAGTTTCCAATAACAACCGTTTTGCCGATTACACGTCACTTCTGGTTCGCCTTTAGCCTTTAGCCTTTAGCCTTTAGCCTTTAGCCTTTAGCCTTTAGCCTTTAGCCTTTAGCCTTTAGCCTTTAGCCTTTAGCCTGCGGAGCATTTCTGATTTTCACTACCGAGAATTGCAACCCACTTAAATGGACCCAGCAGATTGAAATTGCCCGGGCCCTAATTGACTACCCAGATCTGTAATTGCTCGATGAGCCATCAGTCGGGCTTGATATCGCATCTTCCAGACAACTTTCCGACAAACTTCAGCGGCTAATCTAAAAGCAATACTTGGACATCCTCTCGTACATCCATGTGACTGACAAACCGAGACTGGAGGATAATCTGGTGATCCTCGCCAGCCACATTCAAAATCTTGAAGACTTTAGGAGGTAATCAATTTGGTCATCTTTCACTATTTTTTCTTATCAAACTCCCTCTATTCGCTCTCTGGCAAACTGAGGAATCCAGTGAGATCCTCGTTTGGCTGAGTTCATTCAACCCCTGCACTTATTTGGTTGAACTGATCCGTGTTGGGCTGCACAGGGATGCTGTCTCAATAACCACAAATGTTGTCTTAGCTATGAAATGCCTTCTTTCCGCCATGGTTCATACTATTTTCAAACTAGAAATCTAAAGAAATAGGGCATCAGGCTCATCGCTGAGCAATTTTCTGGCAAACTAGCGCTCAAATAGTTCAACTCCACCACTCCAAGGGCTTTATTTCGTATGGCACAGTTCGTATATACGATGAATCGGGTCAGCAAAATTGTTCCCCCGAAACGTGAAATCTTAAAAGATATCTCTCTCTCCTTCTTCCCAGGCGCCAAGATTGGTGTTCTGGGTCTCAATGGCTCAGGGAAGTCGACCCTCTTAAAAATCATGGCTGGCACCGACACAGAGATTGACGGTGAAGCGAGGCCACAGCCAGGGATCAATGTCGGTTACCTACCGCAGGAGCCACAGCTCGATCCAACACAAACCGTCCGCGATGCAGTCGAAGAAGGAGTTGGTGAGATCAAACAATTGCTGACCCGTTTCGATGAGATCTCGGCGGCCTTCGCTGAACCTATGTCCGACGACGAAATGAATGATCTGTTGATGGAGCAAGGTGAGCTTCAAAACCAAATCGACTCAGTAAATGGTTGGGAGCTCGATCGGATGCTGGAGCAAGCCGCAGATGCACTGCGTCTCCCCCCTTGGGATGCAAGCATTGAGCACC
>Ga0209654_1002800_pt1 | contig 11417 bp, 2 predicted proteins | sample SaaInl1SG_22_DNA_FD_184646 | JGI IMG/M metagenome (GOLD analysis project Ga0209654, IMG submission 184646) | Marine microbial communities from expanding oxygen minimum zones in the Saanich Inlet - ESP_161SG_22_DNA (SPAdes) (version 2) | ecosystem: Environmental > Aquatic > Marine > Intertidal... | reverse complement strand
CTTTAACAGCTAATGGAGTTAATTTTGATTTAGTTCAACGTTCTGGTGGTTATCTTTATCTTTTAGCGAATGGAGGGGATATTAATTTTACAACCTCTGATGCAGGAACTAATGACTGGTATAAAGCATCAGATGCTTACATTGGATCAAAAGCTTCAAGCTTGGTTACTAGTAGCTCGAGTGACATTAATTTAACATTTGATTATTTAAATTGGGCAGCTGGAAACAACCCTTATGTAGCAACAACAGGGAATGTTGTTTGGCAATCGGTATCCACAAGTTTTGGTCAGAATGTAGATTCTAGATTGTTCAATTGGAACCAAAACAGCCAAACGATGTCATCACTAACAATTGGAAAAACAACGAATACAAGTGATGTTGACATCTATGGAGTTACTGCATCTGAGGGTATTACTGTTAATGCGAGCACAATTAATACCAATGGAAGCTTAACCACGACTGCCGCAGAGGGTCATATTAAACTTTTAGCAAGTGATGATATTGAAATTGCAGCCGGTGTATCGCTTGCCACTAGTGGTGATTCAGGAGATGTTATTTTAGCTTCTGATAAAGACAATAGCGGAGGTGGAGCTATAAGTGCTTTGGGTGCATTAAGCATTACTACTAATAATGGTGATATTACTTTAGGTGGTGGTGATCCACTTGGTTCAGATTTTGCAAATGCAATAGATAACAATCAAGTCGGAATTAAAATTGCAGGTGCTGTTGACTTTGATTCTCAAGGAGGTGATATTGCATTACGTGGTGAATCAACTGCCGGAACGGGTAATTCAGCAGGAATAATTTTAGGTAACGCAGTAGATATTCAAAGCGGTACCGGTACTATATTACTTCATGGGATTAATTCAAATTCTAGCAGCGATAATACGAATAGCACTGCAGCTATAAGCATTCCTGCTAATCAATCGATTTTAGTAAAATCATTAAATACTTCAAATGCAGCAATTGAAATAACAGCAGATGCTAATTTATCGCCAGGGGGAAGAGGACTTGATGTTTTATACAAAGCAGATATTGTTGCAGCAGGACCGGGGGGTGGCATCACAATTAATGGGTATAATTCAGCTCAAAGAAACTGGGGAATAAATTTAGCAAGCGGGACCACTATTTTAGCCAATGGAGGAGCCATTAACCTGAATGCATATCCCGATGATGCTGGCAATTATGGATATTTACACATTCCCGGAATTACAATAGGAAGCAAGGCAGGGTCTGATGTCAGTGCCTCATCAAGTAGTATTGCACTCACGGCAGATTATTTTGATTTAGATGGATCTGACCCCAAATTGAATACCTCGGGTAACGTAGTAATAAAGTCCTTAAGTGATTCCTGGTCAACTTTTGGAGATCGAGGCACAAATTTTAGAATGAGTGATTTTACCTTAAATGATAATAGTAGTGGAGGAGAAATTATTAATGATCTAACCATTGGAAAATCAACCAATACTAATAAAATTATTATTGATCAAAACATAAGTGTAAGTGGTCATATCAACCTATTGACACCTGCAGCTGCTTCAACCTCTGATGTTGTTATTGAATCTTCAAAATCAATTACTACTACTGGAAATAATAAAACAATTGTAATTGCTGCTGGGAACGATTTTATAAATAATGCGGGCTCATCTGCAGTAGTTGCAAATGGATCAGATTCTCGATGGGTTATTTATTCTGTTGATAATTCTCCTTCAAACCTTGGTTCTCTTGATAGTGGAAACCAATTAATATTTGGCGAAACATATACGAGTTTACCTCCTTCAAGTGTTTCAACCGGTAAACGTTATGTTTTTGCTCAATCCCTTTCAGAATTAGTTCAAGCTAGCGGCACCTGGCAACCCATGATTAAGCAGGAAAATTTTGATCCAAATGATGATCAACAGGCAGTATCAGATACAGACATGGTTGGGAATGCCTCTCATGCCATGTTAGAGACACAAAAAGCCACTTACAGTTTTTCCACAGCTCCCTCGAGTGATGATGTCTATTACTTTAGAGTGCGAATGGGTGATGCTCACAGAGATGGTCAGCTCGGTACATCATTCTATTTAGCTTTAGACATTGACAATGATCTGATTGCTGATGTTTTTGTAGAGGCAAATATCAAAGCTAGTACTCCGTTTGTCGCATTCCATATTTCAGATCCTGATAAAGAGGGTACTGGTCCATCAAATACGGGCTGGGAAAATCATCAGTCTAATACAAATATTGAAAGAAAACTAGACGCTAGAAATTCATTTATAACAGCCTATGATAGTACTACAGATTTAGATAGTAGGCAGACCGACAGTTGGATTGAATTTGGATTTACTGAAGAATCCATCAAGAGCTTTGCTTCTGATGCATTAGGGATTTCAATTTCGGGTGATTCCACCCTTGCCCTGTATACCTTTACATCCACTTCCCAAACAGCCAATGGAGATATCGGAGGGATAAATGATAAAACAGCTGATCTTTCAATGACCTGGGAAGAATTAGGCGTCATTATAAAAGGCTCATTAAATGACATTTCTACCAATGCAATCCTTGCACCTACAGTTAATAGTGAAACGTTTAATTCGAATACTGTTAGCATTACTGGAACCTGGGGGGGTGAAAAGGGAGGAACAGACTCCTTAATCATTACTGTAGCTGGGACTAGCTATACCACATCAAATGGTTTAAGTATTAATAATAACAATTGGACTCTACCTCTTACCTTAAGTTATGGACAAACCTACACGGTTACCGCTACTGTCACAAGAGGATCTGAAAGTAAATCAGCAACAGGAACAATTATAATTAATAATTCTAGCCTTTCTATCGCTAGTGTTTCTTCAATAGCTAGCCAAACCTATACAGGGAATGCAATTACGGTTAGTCCAACAGTTAGCTTTGAAGGAACTATTTTAAATGAATCGACAGATTACACCCTAAGTTTTGCTAACAACATCAATGCAGGGACAGCCTCATTGACCATAACGGGTATAGGAAACTATTCAGGAACAAAGACGGTATCGTTTACCATTGTTCAAGCAGCTCCCACAATAATATTCAATGATGTCACCAAGACCTATGGCGATGCAGACTTTAATCTATCAGCGACTTCGAGTAGTACAGGGGCTTATACATATTCTATTGCAGATCCAGCAGTTGCGACGCTTACAGGTAGCACCACTACAATCGTAGGGGTAGGCTCAACCATAGTTACTGTAACACAAGCAGCACAGGGCAACTATGGTAGTGCTTCAGCTACAATGACTCTTACGATTAGGCCGCCACTAAATCTTGTTACATCGATTCCAGCAACAGCTTCAAATACTGTGGCCATAGATTCTGAGATTATTTTGACTTTTGACACCCCTGTTATGCCATCTACTGTGAACGCAAATAACATAGTCATTACTGGAATAAATACAGGTATTATTTCAGGAACATATTCTGGTGGAGGGACTACTTCTGTTGTATTTAATCCAACAAATGACTTCAAGCCTGGCGAAGTAATTACTGTAACACTTACTGCTGCCTTAAAAAACACCTCGGATGCTGCTTTAAGTTCCCCACACACATTTAGTTTTACCACAAAAAATTCAGCTATTGCACCCCTTGAATTTACAGCAACAAATATTACTACATCGGCAGATGGGGCAATATCTGTTTATGCAGCAGATATGGATGGTGATGGGGATATGGATGTTCTTTCTGCTTCGGCACTTGATGATAGCATTAGGTGGTATGAGAATGACGGGAATGCAAACCCTTCTTGGACAGCTACTAGTATTTCGACATCGGCTAATTATGCTATATGGGTTTATGCAGCCGATATGGACGGTGACGGCGACATGGATGTTCTTTCTGCTTCTACTGATGATAATACTATTGCTTGGTATGAAAATGATGGTAATCCCAACCCTTCTTTTGCTGAAGCTACTATCTCTACTTCAGCAAGTGGAGTACGGTCAGTTTATGCAGCCGATATGGATGGTGATGGTGATATGGATATTCTTTCGGCTTCTCAATACGATGACAAGATTACTTGGTATGAAAATGATGGTAATCCCAACCCTTCTTTTGCTGAAGCTACTATCTCTACTTCAGCAAGTGGAGTACGGTCAGTTTATGCAGCCGATATGGATGGTGATGGGGATATGGATATTCTTTCGGCTTCTCAATTTGATGATACTATTGCTTGGTATGAAAATGATGGTAATGAAGACCCTTCCTGGACAGCTATTGATATAGCCTCATCAGCAGATTATGCACAATCTGTTTATGCAGCCGATATGGACGGTGATGGGGATATGGATATTCTTTCGGCTTCTCGAGATGATGATACCATTGCTTGGTATGAGAATGACGGGAATGCAGACCCTACATGGACTGGAACAAATATTACAACATTGGCAGATAGTGCACGGTCTGTTTTTGCGGCAGATATTGATGGTGATGGTCACATGGACATTCTTTCCGCTTCTGTTGGAGACGACACCGTTGCTTGGTATAAAAATGATGGTAATGCTAACCCATCTTGGACCGCAGCTGATATTTTCACCTCTGCAGATATGGTCGCCTCTGTTTTTGCAGCAGATATTGATGGTGATGGTGATATGGATATTCTTTCTGCATCTTCTGGAGATGATACCGTTGCATGGTATGAGACACAGACTGTTCCCACAATCATTTTTTCTGATGTTACTAAGACGTTCGGCGATGCAGACTTTAATCTATCAGCGACTTCGAGTAGTACAGGGGCTTATACATATTCTATTGCAGATCCAGCAGTTGCGACGCTTACAGGTAGCACCACTACAATCGTAGGGGCAGGCTCAACCATAGTTACTGTAACACAAGCAGCACAGGGTAACTATGGTAGTGCTACAGCTACAATGACTTTAACGATTGACAAGGCGGATATAGTGAGCTCGACAATAGCGACAATAGCCAGTCAGACCTATACGAGCAGTGCAATCACGGTTAGTCCAACAGTTACCTTTGAAGGGACTATTTTAAATGAATCGACAGATTACACCCTAAGTTTTGCTAACAACATCAATGTAGGGACAGCCTCATTGACCATAACGGGTACAGGAAACTATTCAGGAACAAAGACGGTATCCTTTACTATTGTAAAAGCTACTCCAACGATTACTTTCGTAGATGTCACCAAGACCTATGGTGATGCAGACTTTAATCTATCAGCGATTTCGAGTAGTACAGGGGCTTATACATATTCTATTGCAGATCCAGCAGTTGCGACGGTTACAGGTAGCACCACTACAATCGTAGGGGCAGGCTCAACCATAGTTACTGTAACACAAGCAGCACAAGGCAACTATGGTAGTGCTACAGCTACAATGACTTTAACGATTGACAAGGCGGATATAGTGAGCTCGACAATAGCCACAATAGCCAGTCAGACCTATACGAGCAGTGCAATCACGGTTAGTCCAACGGTTAGTTTTAACGGAACTATTTTATCAGAATCGACAGATTACACCCTAAGTTTTGCTAACAACATCAATGCAGGGACAGCCTCATTGACCATAACGGGTATAGGAAACTATTTAGGAACAAAGACGGTATCGTTTACCATTGTTAAAGCCGATCCAAATTTATCTACAATAGCAAATATTGTTAAAACCTATGGTGATCCTGACCAAACTGTGACCAACACTTTGAGTTCGACTGCTGCGATAGACTATAGTTCTTCAAATATTTCGGTGGTTCAGCTTAGTGGTACTTCATCATCAACAAACACACAAAGTGCTTTACTTGCCTTTACAGGAGCAGGAACAGCGGTAATAACCGCTTCATTAGCTGAGTCGGATAATTACAATTCAGCTACAGTGAGTTTTACGGTAACGGTAAATAAAAAGACCCCGACGCTCTCAGGCTTTGATGCCATCACTAAAACTTATGGCGATGCAGACTTTAGTTTGGTTCAGCCCTCCTCAGTGTCTGATGGGAACTTTACTTACAGTTCTTCCAATACAAGTAGTGTGACAATAAGTGGAGATAGGGTAAGTTTGTTACACTCTGGAGTGGTAACAATTACGGCTATTCAAGCGGCGACAGATAACTACAACAGTGCGACCATCTCCCTTACCCTTACCATCGACAAGGCATCTCAAAGCATTAATGTTGAGCCTATACCAGCAAACCAACCATTAAAAGACTTTACCCAGGCTATACCTCTTGTGGCAACCAGTAGTTCAGGCAATGATGTAAGTATAAGTCTTGCCTCTGGAAGTGCAGCCTCATTAAATGGCACGCCAGGTAATTATTCTTTAACCAATGTACAGTCAACAGGACTGGTAACGATCACTTTCACAGTTTTAGCGACTTCGCGTTATAATTCAGCAACCACCTCCTTGGTGATGGATGTTGTAAAAACGGCTCAAAACATCAGCTATTCACCAGGTCTAACAACACCATTAAGTTATAGAGAAAACCTTACAATACCTTTAACCGCTTTGTCGAGTTCTGGGCTTCCAGTGAGCTATAACTTGATTAGTGGTCCTGCAATCCTTGCAGGGGCAACATTGAGTGTTAGTCAGACGGGTATTGTGGTGGTAGATGCCGAACAAACAGGGGATAATGCCTACAATCCAGCGACAACCTTAAGACAATCGATTGTGATTGCACCAGGAGAGGTAACATTAAGTAACTTCAGTATTCCTTCCAAGGTAGATTCTGATCCAGATTTTATATTAACTCCTCCTTCAACAACAGTTAGTGCAGGAATAATAGTGTACAGCTCTAGTAATCCTTCAGTAGCCACAGTCAGTGGTACAACCCTTCAAATTATAAGTTCAGGAACAACCAGTATAACGGCTACCCAGTTAGCAATACCAAATAAATATAACTCAGCTAGTATCACGACAAATTTTGTAGTAACACGTGGCGATAGTGATGGAGATGGGGTACTAGATTCCATGGATTTGTGTCCTAACACTATAGCAGGTGCTAGTGTAGATGCTAACGGTTGTGCACCTTATCAAAAGGATACAGATGCAGATGGTGTTATGGATGATGTAGATAATTGTGTAACAACAGCCAATGCAGACCAGGCAGATACGGACGGAGATGGCGTTGGAGATGTGTGTGACAACGCGCCCAACACCCCTAACGCAGACCAAGCAGACACTGACGGAGACGGTATTGCAGATGCAGAGGATGATGATGATGACAATGACGGGGTAACAGATTCTAACGACGACTTCCCAACAGATCCAAACGAGACTACAGATACCGATGGAGATGGAGAGGGAGACAATGCAGATACTGATATAGATAATGATGGTATTCTAAATAGCACAGACAACTGTATCTACACTCCAAATACCAATCAGTTAGATACCGATGGAGATGGCGCAGGAGACGCTTGTGATAGCGATGATGATAATGATGGATACAGTGACCAGGATGAAATAGCCTGCGGCTCTGATCCACTATTAGCTTCTTCTAAGCCATTAGATACTGATGCAGACGGTATAGCCGATTGTATCGATACGGATCGTGATGGGGATGGAATAACAGATGATATTGATAACTGTCCTACCACTGCTAATAGTGATCAAATAGACACCGATGGGGATGGTATAGGCGACCTTTGTGATGCAGACAAAAACGGGAATGGGTTTGATGACATCTATGAGGAACAATGTGAAGATTTAACAGACACCGATGGGGATAAAATACCAGATTGTGCAGATAGCGACGACGACAATGACGGTACACCAGATAATGAGGATGCCTTTCCATTAGACCCAGAAGAGGATACAGATACAGACAAAGATGGTATAGGGAATAATGCAGACACAGACGACGATGACGATGGGCAATTAGACGATGATGAGATCGCTTGTGGTTCTGATCCTTTGGATATAAGCAGTGTATCTCAGGATAGTGACCAGGACAGCATTCCAGATTGTGTTGACACAGATCGTGATGGGGATGGTTTTGACAATCAAGATGATGCTTTCCCTGATGATTCAACCGAGTGGTATGATAATGATCAAGACGGAATAGGAGACAATAAAGACCCTGATTTAGACAATGATGGGGTTGAAAATTTATTTGATCGATGTGCTAATACACCACAAGGCGAACAAGTAAACCTATTGGGTTGTCCATTGGACAATTTAGATACAGATAAAGATGGTTTAACCGATGAGTATGAAAAAGAAATTGGGACAAATCATCTGTATAAAGACACCGATAAAGATGGGGTTTTAGATGGTACAGAAGTACAATCAGCAACAGATCCTCTGGATCCTTGTTCGTTGTACGTTAGGGACCAGACAGTAATAGAGAACATACCTGTTTGGAACACATTAGATTGTGATAATGATGGAATAAAAAATGCGTATGAGTTGATTCCTAATAATCAAGACGTAATATATACGGCACGATTTTATGTGAGTGTAACCGATGTAATCAACGAAGATTCCAGCAAAGCCATTGATTATACGAATTACTTAAATATCCCAGACAAAGGAGTAGGTAAATGGAAAATAAGGAAACGTATTGTAGGTGGAGCAGATGCAGATAAATTTGTTATACGTGAAGAAAGTCTTGAGGCTAGAGCTGATTATCAAGAAGGGTATCTGGACTTTATTACTCCTCCGGATTTTGAGAATCCATCAGATGCTAATCAGGATAATATTTATGAAGTCGAAATCAGTTACATTAATTTAGAAGAAGAAGAAAGTTCATTGATGGGGATACCTGATACGGCAACAATACTTAGTGTTCCAGAGGGTTCTAGTGAAGTTATAGAGTTATCAAGTCAATTAGTGAATCCTGGTTCACTTCCTGGAGCAACCACCGATACCGATGGTGATGGGATTCCAAATTACTTAGATGTTGACGACGATAATGATGGTATCCACACCATTTTTGAAGCTCCAGACGCGAATGACGATGGGATTCCGGATGATTATTTAGATACGGATGCAAATGGAATACCTAACTACCTAGAGACTGATGACGATGGCGATGGAATTTTGACCATAAATGAAATTGGCCCTATGGTTGTAGAGGGTAATCCAATTAATGCCTTAGATACCGATAACGAGCAAGTGCCTGATTATTTAGATTTGGATTCTGATGGCGATGGAATACCTGATTCCACTGAATTAGAAATAGACACCGATGGCGATGGCATCCCTGATTTTAGAGACCTAGACAGTGATGGAGACGGTGTTTTAGATCAAGAGGAATCCTTAAATGATTTCGATAACGATGGAATTCCTGACCTTAGGGATTTAGATTCAGATAACGATACGATTTTAGATATGATTGAATCATTTGAAGATACCGACAATGACGGAATTTTGGATCGTTTAGACCTTGACTCAGACAATGATGGTATTCTCGATAGTATAGAGTTAACCCAAGACATCGATGGAGATGGTCTTCCAAACTATCGTGATACCGATAGCGATGGAGATGGCTTATTAGATATTGATGAAGGGCAGGATGATCTTGATCAGGACGGCATCCCAAATTATATTGACATTGATGACGATGGTGATGGATTTAAAAGTAACGATGAACTTGCCTGCGGCTTTGATCCTTTGGATTCTATTGAGTATCCAGCAGATCAAGATCAAGATGGCATAGTGAATTGTTTAGATGATGACATTGATGGGGATACTATTCCAAACGATCAAGACAACTCTCCTTTCTTCTATAACCCAGATCAAAGTTATACTGGGTTAGAGAACATTGAATACAAGCCTCAAATTCCAGAGGTATTCTCTCCTAATGGAGATGGGATTAATGATACCTGGAATATTGTTAACATAGCGCGTTACCCCAAGGCAACAGTTTATATCTATTCAAGAACAGGGAAGAATATTTTCACAATGAAGCGCTACAATAATAGCTGGAATGGTACCGATAATGGTCAACCCCTTCCAGAGGGAAGTTATTACTACATGGTAGATATTGACAGTAATGAAACAATTGATTTTAAAGGATGGCTTTATTTAACACGATAGATATGAAAAAAATAGTTTACTTATTGATCTTTTCTCCCGTGTTTATGTTAGCACAGCAGGAGTCCTATTACAGTCTTTATCAATACAATATGCAGGTGATCAACCCGGCCTATGCTGGAGCAGAAGCTCCCACGCTATTTTCTTTACTCAACCGCAATCAATGGTCAACGGTAGAAAATGCACCAAAGACCACTGCGTTTACCTTTTCTTCAGCTCGAGAGAATAATGTAGGTTTAGGGATATCAGTTGTTTCAGATAAGGTTTTTGTAGAACAGCAAACCTTTGCTTATCTGGACTTTTCGTATCACCTTCAATTAGACGATGCGACCCATCTTTATTTAGGGATAAAAGGAGGGGGTAATTTTTACAATGCCGATGCAACAGGCTTAAGAAGCTATGGATTAGAGCTAGACCCAGCCCAAAAGGTTTTGAGTCGGTTTAATCCCAATGTAGGGGCGGGGATGTACTTAGAAAAAGAAAATTACTGGTTGTCGTTTTCTATTCCACGACTGTTTAATGTCGAGCGCGATGATGATTTAGCCATCACAGCAAAAGACCGAGTGCATACTTATCTGGGCGCAGGGGGTAGACTGGTTTTGAATGAAAGTTTTTCGCTAAAGCCCAGTGTGATGTTTAGAAAAGTAAAAGGATTGCCCATGAGTGTTGATTTCACAGGCTTTATAAGCATTAAAGACCGAATAGACTTTGGCACCTCCTATAGAACAAATGCCTCGATGGCTGTAATGTTGTTTTTAAAAGCATTTAAGGGCTTTGAGTTGGGCTATTCTTTTGAAACTCCGTCAGCGCAATTATTAGCCGGGATGGGGTTAAAGACACACGAGTTAGTCCTGAGGTTAAAGCTAGGAGAAGGGGCACAAGTGGTTGAAGAAAACGCAGATAATAGCGATCAATAAACAGGGCGAATGATTTTATGCGTTGAAGAAGGAAAAATCGTCTGAAAGACCATAATGATACCCTTCCAACAAAAGGGGTGATTTACTCCCGAAATGAGAGGTAGTTATTCCATAAAGTCTGTGCTACCTGCTTTAGTTCCTGAACTCTCATATAACGATCTTGATATTAAAGAAGGAGGTACTGCATCGAATACTTTTCTTTCTATGGTAAACGGAACCTTTGAAGGTGATGTTGAAGAAACAAGAAGACAACTATTAGAGTACTGTAAGTTGGATACTTGCGCTATGGTCAAAATTCTGGAGAAACTAATGAAGGTTAAAGTCTTTGGATAGTCGTATTTTATCTAACACAAGAGTGTAGCACGTATAACACGAATAGGATTATATCTTTGTAACTACTTGAAAATGAATGAATAAAATTGAGTGAATTTGGGTGGTGAAGAGTGTTATGAGACCGACGAGCTAGCTACTGCTCTATCCCGCGCTGTAGGTGCAATTA
>Ga0209654_1002798_pt1 | contig 11424 bp, 11 predicted proteins | sample SaaInl1SG_22_DNA_FD_184646 | JGI IMG/M metagenome (GOLD analysis project Ga0209654, IMG submission 184646) | Marine microbial communities from expanding oxygen minimum zones in the Saanich Inlet - ESP_161SG_22_DNA (SPAdes) (version 2) | ecosystem: Environmental > Aquatic > Marine > Intertidal... | reverse complement strand
CCTGTACAAATTTCAAACAACTATCCCAGATGCTTTGAGCGGTTTGTTGCATTTTAATTATTGATTGTTATGTGTTTTGTAGTGCAAAATAGGTGATGTGTAGAACACAATTGACATTACTTTTGCACTGCACAAATATGTGTGTAAATTTTATGAAAAAAAAGTCTTTTTACTATTGAATTTTCAAAAAGTTTGTTGCATATTAAAGACCATTTCAAAACAAATCTTTTGCCATATAGACTTTACAATGAGTAAGAAAAATACTACAATTAAACTTAAAGTTAATTATCATCAAGTCGATCAAATGGGCATTGTTCATCATGCCCAATATGCCTATTTTTTTGAACAAGCTAGGATAGATTGGTTACACCGTCAAGGAGTTAGCTATGCCTCTTTGGAAAAAAGTAAAATTATGCTTCCGCTGACTGAAATTTCAATTGCTTATAAGCGTCCGCTAAGATTTGACGAAATATTTTTTGTGCACACCACGTTAGATGTTTTCGAACCCTATTTTGTTGTATTTTCTTATCGCATTGAAAATGAACAAGGGAAAGTAATTACCACTGCTTCTACACGTTTGGTTTTTGTTGATGGGGAAACAATGCGTGCGATGAAATGCCCCTCTTTTTTATTGGATAAGTTTACCTTTTAATTAGATGTAAGCAATCTCCTACAATCATTTTTTCTTCCTTTTTACCCTTTGGTATTTCAGGTGCCTTTACACCTTCTTTTAGCGTTTTTTGGCTTATTATTACACGGCATTCATCCCACATATTTGTTCCCAAAAAATGTTGTAAAGTAACAGCACCGCCCTCAACCAGAATTGATTGAATGCCATGTTCATGTGCCTTTTCTAAGAACGACATAAGTTTATTTTCTTCATCAATTTTTTTCCACAATACATTTCCCTTTTTTTTATCCAATAGTTCATTAAAAATTATTGATTGTGCTGCGCTATTCAATACGTTTGTGTTTTCTTGTATTTTTAATTTAGGATCAAAAACCAATCTTATTGGATTTGTGCCATTCCATTTTCTTGTGGTAAGTTCAGGATTATCAGCTTCTACTGTTTTTCTGCCAATTAAAATGGCATGCTCTTCAGCGCGCCAACGGTGCGCCAATTGTTGACTATGTACATCGCTTATCCAAGTCACCTTTCCTTTCACATCATTTTTTGGTGCCATGAATCCATCTTGCGACTGTGCCCATTTCAATACTATATATGGACGCTTATGAATATGGTAGCAATAAAAGCGTTTGTTGAGTTCGATACAGGTGTCTTGCAGAACCCCAACTATTACTTCGATTCCGGCTTCTCGCATGGCTTTAATCCCCTTGCCTGCAACTTTTGGATTCGGGTCTTCAGCGCCAACGACTACCTTTTTTATTCCTTTTGCAATAACCAAATCACAGCAGGGTGGTGTTTTGCCGTGGTGTGCACATGGCTCTAAGTTCACATAAAGTGTCGCTTTTTTAAGATGCGATTGTTGTAGTGTTGCTAAAGCGTGTACCTCAGCGTGTGCAGTTCCCGATTTTTGATGCCATCCTTCGCCGATTATATTGCCATCTATCACTACAACAGCACCGACCATTGGATTAGGGTAGGTGTAGCCTAATCCTTTTTTAGCAAGCGTCAGGCAGCGTTGCATGAATATATTGTGTTTGCTATGCAAGTGGAATATGTATTTTAGCAAAAATATCAAATATCTGCATGATAATGCAGAGCAATGCTTACCCTGTTTTGGTCGTATTAAAAAAGATTACATTTTAACGTGAAATTAGTTGAACTCCGTACCATTTTTGAGCATGAACTTCATTCTATGTATGATGTTGACGAAGTGCGTCAACACTTTGCTGCTTTATGCAACCTGTACTTCAAGTATTCATCTGTAGAGGTTGTTTTGCGTCTTCAAGAAACGATTTTAGAAGTTGATAGCAATCGATTTATAAATGATTTGAAGCGATTGAAAAAAAATGTACCCATACAATATATAATAGGTAAGACGGATTTTGCCGGCATTCAACTTAACGTAAACCACAAGGTACTCATTCCACGTCCGGAAACGGAAGAGTTAGTACATTGGATTTTAACTACTTTCACTAATAATGAATCGCTTCAAGTACTCGATATTTGTACTGGTAGCGGATGTATTGCATTGGCTTTAAAAAAAGCACGTCCAAATTGGTGTATTTCTGCTTGGGATATTGATGAAGATGCTTTGGTTGTTGCTCAACAGAACGCAAATGATAACAAACTCTTGGTCAATTTTTATCAACAGGACGTGTTTTCGAAAAACCTACCAAAAAACACATGGGATATTATCGTTTCAAATCCACCTTATGTTCCGGAAGCTTTAAAAAAAACCACTCAGCCTCACGTCATTGAGCATGAGCCACTCCATGCCATTTTTGTGCCTGACGAAAACCCACTTTATTTTTATGAATGTATTAGCCAATATGCCATTCGACAACTTACACAGCAGGGCAATTTGTTTTTTGAAGGGCACGCCCCCTTTATGGATTCGGTAAAAAATATTTTACAACATAAAGGTTTTTCCGATATTGTACTTCGAAACGATTTTAGAGCTAATTCAAGATTTATACACGCTTGCAAACCATGACAATAGCAGATCAAATTAGTGCCCTCAGAAAAGAACTTCACGAACATAATAGGAAGTACTATGTTGATGATGCTCCTGTTATTTCGGATCATCTTTTTGATCAAAAGTTAGCTGCTCTAAAAGCGCTAGAGGAGGCGAATCCCTCTTTTTTTGACCCTAACTCGCCCACGCAGCGCGTAGGTGGTGCGGTGACCAAAAACTTTACAACTGTGATGCATGAGTATCGTATGTATTCTTTGGATAATTCATATAACAAACAAGATTTGTTAGACTGGGAAACACGTATGTGTAAAATACTAGGTGTTGATACGTTGGACTACACTTGTGAATTAAAATACGACGGAGCATCAATTAGTTTAACATACGTTAATGGCAATCTTACGCAAGCGTTAACTCGTGGTGATGGAGTTCAAGGAGATGATGTCACAAATAATGTAAAAACCATCCATTCTGTTCCTTTGCAAATTTCATCAAGTGATGTTCCTGATACTTTTACAATACGCGGTGAAATCATAATGCCTTTAGCGGGGTTTAATGCGATGAATGCTGCACGAATCAAAGCAGGAGAAGAGCCTTACATGAATCCAAGAAATACGGCTTCTGGAAGTTTAAAACTTCAGGATAGTAATTTGGTTGCTGCTCGTCCACTGGATTGTTTTTTATATCAAATTGTGAGTAATCAATCCCTTTTTAAAACACAATTAACTGCGTTAGAAGCCGCCAGCCGTTGGGGTTTCTATGTGCCAAAATACTATATACACGCCCGTAATATGGAGGCGGTTTTTTCGTACCTAGAAGAATGGGAAGAAAAACGCAGTTCTTTGCCTTATGAAATTGATGGTGTAGTTATTAAAGTAAATCAATTAAATTATCAAGAAGAATTGGGTTATACGTCCAAGTCGCCGCGTTGGGCGATGGCTTATAAATTTAAAGCAGAAGCGGTAGAAACACAGCTAGAAAATGTTGTGTATCAGGTTGGAAGGACAGGTGCCATTACACCTGTTGCCCAGCTTACACCAGTATTGTTAGGGGGTACAATAGTAAAACGCGCATCGCTGCATAATGCAGATTTTATTGCTGGGCTTGATTTACATTTTTCTGACACAGTATCTGTAGAAAAAGGAGGTGAAATTATCCCAAAAATCACAGCTGTCAACACAAATAAGAGACAGCAACACAGCACACCTATCCTCTATGCAACCAACTGTCCAGAATGCAATACCCCTTTGGAGCGCAATAATGATGAAGCACAACATTACTGTCCAAACGCTAATGGATGTATGCCGCAACGCGTAGGGCGGGTGGCGCATTTTATTTCGCGAAAGGCTATGGATATTGACGGTCTTGGAGCTGAAACCATTCAGCTGATGACACAAAATAATTTACTGTTTTCCTATGCTGATCTATACAATATTACAGAAGCTGATTTGATTCCACTCGAGCGCCTTGCTGAAAAGTCGGCGCAAAATATTGTAAAAGCAATTGCTGCATCTACAGAAGTTCCCTTTGCCAGAGTATTGTTTGCTTTGGGTATTCGTTATGTTGGGCAAACGGTTGCCAAAAAGCTAGCGCAACACTTTGGTTCAATAGATGCATTGGCAAATGCTTCAATGGAGGAATTGGAAACGGTAGATGAAATTGGAGTACGGATTGCCGAGAGCGTACGTTGTTTTTTTGGCTTAGCTGAAAACCGTCAAATTATTGAGCAATTGCGTACTGCTGGCGTACAATTAGAGCAAGAGAAAAATGAAAGCCCTGTTTCTAATGCGCTAGCTGATTTGCGTTTTGTTGTATCGGGTGTTTTTACAGGCTTTTCACGAGATGAATTAAAGACTCTTATAGAACAAAACGGGGGAAAAATAGCTTCTTCAATTTCTTCTAAAACGTCTTACTTGGTGGCAGGTGAGAATATGGGGCCTTCCAAAAAGACCAAAGCAACAACATTGGGTGTTCCTATTATTTCAGAACAGGAGCTGGTTCTGATGTTAAAGCCTTAATTGTTATATTTGTAACAATACGTTAATTTTTTATAATTTAATACACCTTAAAACTTTTAGGTCCTTTTAAAATACTATTTTTGCAGACCTATGAAATTATTTGCCAAACGTTCTGTTTCACAACAGCTTAATGCAATTAAAAATCGCACGGCTTTTAGGCCGAAGTCGATTCGACGTTTGGTATTTATTCACGAAACAGACTTAAATATTACTGAGGCTCAATTTGACGATATGTGCCGTTTTTTTTCCTCTGAATTAAGTGCTGTAGAGCGTATTCAGTACAACATAAATAAAAAAATGTTAGAGGGAGTTGCGAAGCCACATTTACATCCTCAAAGTTTAGATTGGCGCGGACGTCTTGTGTCTGATGATTTGCGTTACTCTATAACACAACAATACGACTTGGTTGTTCATTTTGTGGACCAAATTACTTTGCCATTGATTTCGTTTTCTGCGCAACTTAATGCATCATTCCGTATTGGACCTTCCTCTTTAGATAATAGATTGAACGATTTGGTGCTTCCACCAACAAGAGATTTTGGTGAGTTTTTATCTAATGTGAAACTATATTTTAATAAAATTCATCCAAATGAGCGTACTTAAAGGGGCATCAACGGGCGTTGCTGTAATCACACCATTCACCAATTCGGGTGCTATTGATTTTGATGCGTTATCACGAATCATTCATTTTTTGATAGAACAAGGCGTCGATTTTTTAGTGGCTTTGGGAACTACAGGTGAATCTGTAACACTTTCAGCCGACGAAAAAAAAGCGGTGTTTTCTACATTTGTAAAACAAGTCAACGGGCGTGTTCCCTTGGTGATGGGTTTAGGAGGTAATAATACTGCCGCCCTTGTTCAAGAATTTAAGCAAGTGGATACTGAAGGATTTGATGCTATTCTATCTGTTACTCCTTATTACAATCGCCCATCTCAAGAAGGTCTCTACCAACACTATATGGCACTAGATGCGGTTACCCCTTTGCCTTTGATTTTATATAACGTACCTGGCAGAACAGGTGTTAATATGGCTGCTGACACCACGCTCAGAATTGCGAAAGATGCGCAGCATATTGTGGGCGTCAAAGATGCGAGTGGTGATTTACAACAAGGGAAAGAAATTATTGCCAATGCGCCTAAAAACTTTTTAGTCTTTTCTGGCGATGACGAAACGGCTATTCCACTTACACTATTAGGTGGAGCAGGTGTAATTTCAGTTGCAGCAGGTGGTTTTCCAAAAACCTTTATAACTGGTATTCGGGCCGCTATTACAAACAATACAGAAAAGGCAAATCAAATTACTAATCAACTTTTGCCTGTTATAGATTTGTTATTCAAAGAGGGGAACCCAGCTGGGATTAAAGCGGTTTCTTCGCTCAAAAATTTATCTAATGATGTTGTCCGACTTCCGCTCGTTAAGGCATCGAAAGACTTGACGGCTGCACTACGTCCTTTTGTGGAGCAATTAGATTAAACACCACGCCCAAACGCATCCCTAAAGTATTGTGTCCTGAGTTTGGAAATGTAAGATTTCCATTAGATTCATGTCGTATTACTAGAAGGCTACTGAGCCAGGTATTTTTAGTCAATTTAAATTTTACACCCATTCCAAAATTGTCTGAGAATGCAAATCCACTAGCAAGGCGTTCTGTCTGCTTTGATGTCCACATAGGGCCAATAGCTATATATCCAAATAGTTGTGTTTTTGGATTTAGAAAATGTGCTATCTCAATACCCGCATGTAATACAACTTGATGAATGGATTTGTTTTGTAACATTTCTTCATGAAAAGCATCTGGGAAATGATCAAAATATACTGTTGAGGTAAACCACTTATTAATTAGCTGATGCTGGGCATGGTAATATCCTCCTTCTGCAATTAGATGGACACCAAGCTTTTTGTAGGTGTATTTTTTAAACGATAATTGACCTAAAATATGTCCTTGAGTAAATTCATAGTCAGGAAGGTTAAAAGGAGCTATTTGCTGTGTGCTATACCCAAAATGAAGCCCCCACGACTTGTTTTTTTCTTCATTTTGAGCTGATATTTTTGTTAAAATCAAGCTTAAAAAAAAGATAAAATAGATGCGCATGGAAGTTGCAGTAATGTTATTGGTTTTCGTTAAGTTTGTGGGTATGAAAGTACCAAATTATTTACTTATTGCAATATTAGTTTTCATTGTTGGATGTAGCGATTTTCAAAAGGCCTTAAAAACCGAAGAAGTTAAATTGAAGAATGATTTAGCTCTTGAGTTATACGAGCAAGGGAAATATCGAAAAGCGGCACAACTTTTTGTACAGCTTAAAGAAATTTATAGAGGCAAGCCACAGGCGGAACGCATTGTATTTTTTTATGCTAATTCATTGCTCAATACACGCAACCATATATTGGCTGCCTACGAGTTTGAAACTTTTATTAAAGCATATCCAAAAAGCCAAAAGGCGGAGGAGGCCTATTTTTTGATGGCATATGCACACTACAACACCTCACCAAATTTTAGCCTAGACCAAACGGATACGTTTGAAGCTCTTGACAAAATTCAAGAGTTTATAAATCGATATCCAGCCAGCGAACGCATGGTAGAAGCCAACGCAATGGCAAAAGAATTAAGAGAAAAAACAGAAAAAAAGGGTTTTGAAACTTCAAAGCAGTACAACACGATTCGCGATTATAAAGCTGCATTAACTTCACTTGATAACTTTATAGCAGATAATCCGGGAACTACATATAGAGAAGGAGCGCTATTTGTACAGTTTTCTGCCGCAACCACATTGGCTATCAATAGTGTTGCTTATAAGAAGCAAAAACGCCTTAATGATGCCAAATCTAAATTTGAAAACTTTAAGCGTTTGTATCCCAATTCTGGACATATGCCAGACGCTTTAAAAATGATAGAAGATATTGAAGAAGAAATCCTTACTTTTGCATCCAATTAATTTCAACTCATGGATTTAAAACGCACACAGGCCTCAGAAACCACAAAGACATACGATCGTAATGCATTAGATGATAGCACAGGTAACATCTATGAAACCATATCTATTTTATCTAAACGCGCTGTGCAAATCAATGAAGACATTAAGACTGAATTGTTTGAAAAGCTTGAAGAGTTTGCGACTCCAACTGAAAACTTAGAGGAGATTTTTGAAAACAAAGAACAAATTGAAGTTTCAAAATTCTACGAAAAACTCCCGAAACCTCACGCCATCGCTGTTGAGCAATGGTTACAGGATAAAATTTATTACCGTCATACAGATACAGACTCAGAAGCATAGCCATGTCGGTTTTGCATGACAAGCAAATTCTACTAGGAATTTCGGGTAGTATAGCTGCGTATAAAACGCCACTTATTGTCCGACTACTTGTCAAAGCGGGTGCCGTTGTTCAGGTTGTTATGACCGATAGCGCAAAGACTTTTGTGACACCATTAACCCTCTCAACAGTATCCAATAGAGAGGTGCTTAGTTCTTTTACAAACGAAGAAAATGAAAACGCGGTCTGGAATAATCACGTTGATTTAGGACTGTGGGCTGATGCCATGCTTATAGCACCAGCTTCGGCTAATACGCTTTCTAAAATGTCACAAGCAAATGCTGATAATTTACTTGTTGCTACGTACTTGTCGGCAAAATGCCCTGTCTTTTTTGCACCTGCGATGGATTTGGATATGCATAAACATCCTGCAAATAAATCCAACATAGAAAAGCTTATTGATAATGGAAATATCCTAATACCTGCAACCTCAGGCGCACTTGCAAGTGGCTTAGAAGGAGAGGGAAGAATGGAGGAGCCTGAACAAATAATTGCTGCGCTAGAAACTTACTTTTTAGAAAAATCTCCATTGTCTGGAAAAAAAATAGTGATAACTGCTGGTCCTACACACGAACCTATAGACCCCGTGCGTTTTATAGGCAATCATTCTTCTGGGAAAATGGGTTATGCTTTAGCAAATTGTGCTGCACATTTGGGTGCCAAAGTAACACTTATCAGTGGACCAACTGCTGGCAATAAAACGCATCCTAACGTTCATGTCTTAGCCGTTACAACGGCAAAAGAAATGCTCGAAGCTTGCACTGATATGTATGATGCAGCCGATGCCGTAATCATGTCTGCAGCTGTTGCCGATTTTAAACCATCAAATAGAGCGAATCAAAAGATAAAAAAGCGAGATGGCTTAGATGTGATTTCACTTACGCCCACAACGGATATTCTTGCTCACTTAGGTAAAGAAAAAAAACATCAAGTTTTAATTGGATTTGCTTTGGAGTCTGAGAATGCAATTACTAACGCTCAAGATAAAATGATTCGAAAAAATCTAGATGCCATTGTTGTGAATTCACTTACAGATAGGGGTGCAGGTTTTGGATATGACACCAATAAAATTACATTTTTACAGCGCGATAAAGACCCAGTGAATTACCCATTAAAATCTAAAGCGGAGGTTGCAAAAGACGTACTGTTTCAACTAAAAAATATATTTGATGCGCAATAATATCATTCTACTCATTTTAGGTTTTCATGCTATGGCTTTGGCGCAATCCGTTCAGGTGGATTTGACGTTGAACACAGAACTTGTTAATCAAACGAATATTACCCCGATTAAAACGTTGGAAAAATCGCTGCGGGATTTTTTAAATAACACAAAATGGACGTCTGAAACGACAAATAAAAATGCAGCAGTTTCTGTTTCTATGTTGCTTACCATTTCTAGTGTAAATGACAATTCGTATGGGGGAACTTTGCAGGTACAATCTGGTAGATTGGTTTATGGGAGTAGTTACACCTCACCCTTGGTTACTTTTTTAGATGACAACTTTGGTTTCACTTATCAAGAATTTCAGCCTTTCTACTTTGATGTTAATCGGTTCAGCAACAATATTATTTCCGTGTTTTCATACTATATTTATTTGGCTCTTGGCATGGAGTTAGATAGTTTTTCTCCCCTTGGCGGAACTGCTTATTTTGAGCGGGCTCGAACCATTGCCAATGCAGCGCAGGCAAGCAATGCGCAAGGGTGGACGGTTACTCAAAATCGCAATGGACGGTATGAACTTATAGATCAAATTATCTCACCTGCTTTCAACGATTTTAGAAATGTAATTTACTCCTACCATAGGGAAGGTTTAGATGTTATGGTTTCATCTCCCGGCGAGGCTAAAGAACGCATTAAAGAGGAATTATTAAGTTTACAAAACCTGATGCGCCGTCAGCCAAATGCATACTTGTTGCGTGCTTTTTTTGATGCTAAAGGGGAAGAAATAGGTCAATTGTTTAGCGACGGACCTGAAGTGGAAACCGAATCTTTGTTGCGGTTTCTAAATCGATTTGCTCCTAGTAACGCATCTTATTGGGCGATGATTGCTCGTTGATAACTTCGTGTTTTCAAATCACATAAACATACTATATTTGGGTTAACGAGATTTTATAACTGTGCTCACTTCATTATCCATTAAAAACTTTTCTTTGATAGAAGATCTTGAGGTTTCTTTTGCCTCTGGGTTATGTATTTTAACAGGTGAGACAGGTTCGGGAAAGTCTATTCTTTTGGAGGCCTTATCGCTTATTTTGGGACAACGTGCCGATTTGACCACCATTCGTAAAAACACAACGAAATGCGTAGTAGAGGCCACTTTTGATATTTCTAATCACGATATAAGCGAATTGTTTAAAATTGCAGATTTAGACGAAGAACCACGTACGATTATTCGTCGTGAATTAAGTGCAAACGGTAAGTCAAGAGCTTTTATAAATGATACACCCGTTACTTTGGATACGCTCAGAACGATTGGGACCTCTTTGGTAGATATCCATACACAAAGGCAAACCATTCAACTCACAGATCCTGCGTTTTACCTTAGACTTATTGATGCTTTTACAAGCGATCATGCTTTGTTAGGTGCATATAAGGCGAAATATGCATCATGGAAAAAATACACCAAAGCCCTTTCTGTTCTTCAAGAACGGCAACGGCAATCTGCCGAAACCTTAGATTATCATCAATTTTTATTGCAAGAACTCGAGCAGGTTTCTATGAGCGTTGGTTGTATTGAAACTCTAGAAGAAGAAGTGACTACACTGAAAAATGCCAAAGATTTACGTGAAACACTTTATGAGGCTGTACGTATAGGTTCAAGTGAAAACATTGGAATACAAGATCAACTAAACTTACTTTCACAACTTATGTCTAGAATCGCTCCTTTTGGAGCAGCATACGCGTCGTTGCATGATCGGATTTTGAGTGTTGGTATTGAGTTTTCCGATATTTTGCAGGAAGCCGAAGTCTTGGGTGAATCAATTTCTGAAGACCCAGCGCGATATCAAGAAGTGGAAGCACATTTAAGTGCACTACATCATTTGTGTCAAAAACATAAGGTACAAAATGCCGAAGGGCTGATTGAGAAACGAGAAGAATTACGTCAATTGTGTGGTGATGTAGAACAGTTAGATGAACAAATTGCAACTTGTAAAGCTGAGGTTGAAAGGGCTACCATAGCTCTTCGCGATGTAGCTCAAAAACTTCGCAAGCAGCGTGAAAAAGCATGCAGCCCACTAGCCAATGAATTGGTTTTACGCTGCCGTGATTTGGGTATGCAACATGTGCGTTTTTCCATCAATCTAAATGCCTTGTCATTGCCCCAATCAAATGGTACTGAGGAGGCAGAATTGTTGTTCTCAGCTAATAAAGGAATAGATTTTGCGCCTATTGGAAAGGTTGCTTCAGGGGGAGAATTATCGCGAATTATGTTGGTGATTAAATCCATTATGGCTGAAAAAACACAGCTTCCTACATTGATTTTAGATGAAA
>Ga0209654_1002796_pt1 | contig 11440 bp, 13 predicted proteins | sample SaaInl1SG_22_DNA_FD_184646 | JGI IMG/M metagenome (GOLD analysis project Ga0209654, IMG submission 184646) | Marine microbial communities from expanding oxygen minimum zones in the Saanich Inlet - ESP_161SG_22_DNA (SPAdes) (version 2) | ecosystem: Environmental > Aquatic > Marine > Intertidal... | reverse complement strand
CTTAACTAGGCAATGGGGAGTGCGCAACCCAGTAGACACGACTTTCGGGCTGGGTATTGCTTCTACGAAGTTCGTGAGCGTATTGCGTGATCCGACGTACTGGCCTCAATTGGTTCAAAAGGTGTTTGTCGACTCTGTGAGGTGACTGCTTGGGCGATCAACCGTATTGATTGCGGTATCACGATCGGACTCTACAAGAAAGTGGAGGAGTTTAGGGGGCTCAGATCTCATTCCTTAAGTGGTGTAACATGTTCCGGTCCGACGGTGCGACGCGAAACTTCAGAAGTGTTGGCTGTTCTTGTTGTTCAGAGTAATTCGTTGGGGGAAGTAGTTTGTTTACGAACTCTTTTGTTAAAAATGGCGATATGGTTGCTTTAGTACCTGTTCGTGCCGGTTCGAAGGGACTGGCAAATAAAAATATACGTGATTTGAATGGACAACCATTGTTCTTCCACGCTGTCACCCAGGGATTGCGGACTGTGGGTAGGGTTTTGCTTAGCACCGATATTGCCGAAATTGCAGAGATGTCAATTCCAGAGGAATGCTCAGTCCTTTGGCGGCCCAAAAGCTTGGCTGACGACGATATAGCTATGGAATCGGTCATAGCGCATGCCATTGATGAGCATAACCTGTGGGGATTGACTATCGTACTGCTCCAAGCAACCACGCCACTTAGAGCTGATCAGGACATATTGCGTGCAATCGAGTTATTCAGGGCCGGTAATCACGACCTTGTGATGGCTGTTACAAGAAAGGACAAGTCGGTGCTAAAGTTCGGCACGCTTGAGCTCGATCGCTTCATTCCTATACGAAAAGCCGAGGATTGCTTCACCAATCGGCAACACTTGCCCTCAGTTTATGGGCCCAATGGTGCTGTGTACGTATTTGATGCCGACGAATTTGCGGTGCATAGCCAATTTCCATCGCGTCGCATTGGGGCAATAGAGATGCCATACGAACGGTCTATCGATATAGACACAGAGGAGGATTGGCATTTGGTCCAGCGTCTGAGGTCAATCGAGTCCGATGATTCGTTGGTTAGTAGTGTTAATCCGAACTCAGACTTCACATAGTGAGTGAGCTCAACTTAGTCGATGTTGTAAGCACGACAAAATTACTTAAGACAAACTTCGGGCATACCGGTTGCTTCGAAGCCTTGGCTGTAGATTTAAGAAAATCGAGGGGAGGCTCAAAGCATGAATAAACACCAAATAGCATAGCTCGCCGTAAAAGTTGCCGCAGCCACATGAATACGATATGCCAATAGCCATCTATTCTGTGTTCTTAACGTGAGGTTTAATTTATGAACCGTAATTTCAAAAAGCCTAATATTCTTGTTGCGCATGGCAGCCCTTATATGTTTCATGGCTTACTGATTCCTTTTTTAAAGGAAGCTAGTTACTCCTTTAACATTTTCGTTATTACTACAAACTATTTCATCCCAAGTGGACTAATAAGCCAGTTAGACTCTTATCGAAATGATAAAATAATAGAAAACTATCTGATTTTGCCGGTCTACGAGAATGGGTTAAGCGAAAAAAAAAATGGATTTGTGCTCCATCAATATGTCGCAGGGCATTTAAAACAATTAAGGGAGAAAAATTTCGATATTTGTTTAATTAATGGCTCAACAGACATCTGGCAGCGCTATATAATCGACTGTGCGCTTTCTGAAAGATGTATCCGAGTTGGTTTTTATTCTCCAGGATTTGCACTTGGAATTTTTGTTGATTCAGTAAGTCGGTACTCGGATGGACAGGCTGCCAAAAAAATAGTGGAAGGCCTAAAAAATCCATGGGATAGTAAAGCACTTGAAGCTCCCACCAATGTCACTAATTCCATCAATTCCACCACTTGTACCACATCCAATATCTTTTGGGTTTTATATAAAAAGCTAGACTGTTTGATAAACGGAAATCCATGGAAATATATTGTGGAAAAAATTACCGAACTATTTTCATATTTTTTTAATAGGTATTTATATCCAATGATCTTGGTTCGAAGATTTTTTCGTGAAGAATACTTGGATTCGCCAACTTGGTTTGACTCCGACCGGTTCGAAAAGATAATTACATTTCAATACTTCTCTAAAATCTTTTTAACATCATTGTATGACCACGCTCAGGTTTACTTGGCTGATTATCCTCTTGCGAGTAATTGCTTTTGTCGGGATTTTTTTAATACCGATGCTAAACTTTTAGTTTGTTTGAGATTGATCGAATCGGAACAGCATGAATGTATACTTTTCCGGGATGTCGCGAATATTGCAATGGCAGCTGGTATTCAGGAAATACATATCCGACCTCACCCGAGAAGTTGTATTAAACAAATGCAGAGCTTGGTATCTAAATTTAACAGGGCTGGATTTAGATCGATCATAAAGAGACCTTTAAAGCCCCTCCGAGAAATAGTTTGTTGTTATCGTGGTGTTGTGGGAACGCCATCCACATCTTTGTTGGAGGCGAGATTTTGTTGTCCAAATTGTTTTGTTTTCGGGTTATTAGGTGGGCTCAAAAGCCATTCCAAAAATCCAAAATATCTGCTTGGTGAAGTGGGCCAGTGGGATAAGGTAATCGATTGGGTTGACGAAGATGGGCGCTTTGATTTAGAGGCGATTCGGAGAAAACACCGGGTGAATAGGCGACGTCCTTCGCTTACGAGTCTGCTGACTAATTTTGTAGTGAGCTAAAATTTAAGAGTTAGGTTATTTAATTTTTCAGAACGATAGTTCGCGGGAAGTCCTGGACTCAAGCGAGGGAGATAAGTGCAGCGATCATCTTCATTTTCCAAGAGGCTAGATTTTTCCCTCTCCTCCCCCGAAACAATAATTGAGGTTTTGAGCAGAGACTCCTACGCTGTTTTGATGGAAGAATCGCAGTTTACGGGCAGTTATATCATGTCTGTTTCGAATTAGTTGTAAGCTGTGGTGGCGGTTGCGGGGCTGTCGCTATAGCCTTATGCGAGCCCCGCTACGCTATATTATTGGTGAGCCAAGTGTTTTGGTTCGGATACGTCGAAGGCTGAACAGCTCAGAGGTAAGAGTGTATTAAGGCTCGCTCGCTAGAAATGGAGAAAGAAATGAGGCGCAAAGGCAAAAGATTCCTCACACCGCTTTGCGATAACACAATCTTTGCCGTGAAGTTTTACTTTCCCGGGGTGAGCACATCTTACGTGTTGCCAAAAATCTCAAGATTTATAAATAAAAAACTTTATTCGCTAGGCTTGGGCTCCTCGCTTAACCGATATGATAACTCATTAACTTTATATTCGGCTCAAGAAGACAAACGACTTTATTCCAGTTATTCAGCAGCAGCGAAATTCATTAATTTTGGCTCTGGAGCTTTTTTTCACAATCGATGGAGTAACTATGATTATCCCGGGAATTCGGCGTACTACAGGGCTGTTCAAGGGGAGAAAAATCTGGATTTTTGTCCAATCGACTTGTGCGACGATAATTTTTTGATCCCTGAAAAAGATGGCAGCGTGGATTTGATTTATTGCTCACACACTTTAGAGCATCTTAATGAAATATCGTCGATCCGTTTTATTAAGGAATGTCATCGTTTACTGAAAAAAGGCGGAGTGATGCGTGTAGCATTGCCAAATATTAAAAATGATTTTGATTTATTGCGTGGTGTATTGAGTCAAAAAAATATTACCTGCGATATGAAGGAAATTTATATTAGTGAGGTATCGTCTCATATTATTACTGATATGAATAAATTAAATTTTGAGAGTGTTTTGGAATTATTGCGTCAAGCTTTATTTGAAAGTCATGCATTTTATAAAGAATCAATAAACAGATATCCAGAAATGGCCGCATTTGATGGTAGTAAGCCAGAACGTCACATCAGTTATTGGGACTTTGACGATCTAACTAATATTGCTTGTGAAGCTGGATTTCAGACAGTAGTTCCTAATTATCAAGGGGGGTCGGTGGCTCCCCCGTTTCGTAACTTGCACGTGTTTGATAGCACAGAGCCCCACATGTCATGGTACGCAGATTTGACAGCGTAACGGATACGTACTTGGGTGATGTGCGTAGATAGGAACTAAGCGATACACGGTCACATTTAAATTGAAGGCAGTCCGCGAGGTGCCCACAGGTGGTCGTGGGGTCTACGATGTCTTCAGTAGACTTAGAGTCAGCAGCAATAGCCTATGCGATTGGATCAAGGCCTACGGTCAGAAGTCACTGAGGTCGCTAGAACCCAACAAGATGAAGTCAAACGCCGCAATTCTGAGTTAATACGTGCCACACAAGAGCGTGACGTTTTAAAGGAGGTTGTCCGGTGCTTCGCGCGCGAGTCGATGTGATTGACCAGTTTTCTATATATCCCAACGTCGTTATTAAGGCACTAGGGTAGGCTATCACTTTGAAGTCCATTGCAGAGAGTTTTATAACTGATAAAGATAGTTGTTGAGTCAGCGTGCGCGAGAGGACCGGCGACTCCAAACCGAGGTTTGTCAGTTTTAGATTGACAGTGGTTGCAACTGGGAGTCTCGCAACTTCGCGCTATATATCGAGGACGGCGGTGAACGCTGTAGTAAAAATCTGGTGTTACGTTTAATGCGCGGCCCTAATATCTGCCCAAATGAGTGGTACGGTCTCAACAAGGGTCCTTCAGTGGTGATCTGCGCCAAGTGGCCGAGAATCATTTGAAATAATAGTTTGAGACGAATGCGCCAAATTTCCAGTCGGTGACAGACTCCACCTATCTCCACAGCCAAGATGAATGGGTTTGCGACAACCGTGGGCATGTATTTATTTCCCTGTCGGGTGGTCTCGGTTGGAGCTTATCGTCTCGCGACGGCAGCGAAGCTGTGATGGATGCATTAATGGTGGTAATCTCTTACCCTTAAATTAAAACGCTGATGTTGCTCTGCTCTAGGTGCCCAATACACCTCTAGAGATTGGCTAGACCTCCTTAAAAAAACATCGAGTGGAGGTCAGCATAACTAGACGTGACAACTGCCATGATAATGCCGTAGCCGAATCCTGTTTTTCCAGCATGAAGCTTGAGCCCCAAAAAAAGGTTCGCTGAGCTTAACGTGTTGAAGCCAGATTGGATTCTGTGCAATACATTAAAGGTATTTGCAACTAACAACATCGATGCAGCAACAACAGGGGCTTGTAGCCGAAACAGTTCGAGGATAATTATTTTGAGTGGCTGCAAGTGTTTAGAGAACTGGGTCTGTATCAACTGTCGGAGTGGATCGTGAGGATATCGGTCGTTATCGTCTAGGGTAAAGTAAGTGGGAGCGGCCACATCACGCCAATGGGAGCTTATATCCTGTCAACGCTGAACCACAACATAGTTAGAATGAAGCCCAATTTTTATTGACCGCTATACGGTAAAGGGTCCGCTCTGTAATAACTATAACGAAGTGGCGAAAGGAAGGGAAAAGGAATGAATCAAAGTCACGGAATAATGTTCCATCACTTTCACGATGACAATCACTTGCCAGCACAAGGCAGTCTAAGTTCAGATGCCTTTTGTGAAATGCTAGATTGGTTAAGTAGTAAATACAATTTAATTGGTGCTACCGAGTATTTAGAGAAGTTCGAGCAATATCGGTTAAAGGGAAACGATATCTGCTTGTCATTCGATGATGCTCTGCTATGTCAGTATGACGTTGCCTTGCCGATACTGGAGGCGCGTGGGATTGATGCTTTTTTTTTCATATATTCCTCAGTGTTTAGCGATGAACCAGATTCCCTTGAGATTTTTCGCTATTTCCGCACCAATTTTTTTGAGAACATAGACGATTTTTATAACCAATTTTTTGAGTTGGTTGAAAGTAGCTGTGAAACTAAGTACGAGCAGCATCTCATTCGTTACAAAAAGCTAAACTACCTGGCCTCTTCTCCTTTCTACACAGATAACGATAAATGGTTTAGATATCTACGCGATCGTGTTCTAGGTACTAAAAAATATGAGGAACTGATGCGGGAGCTTATGGTTACGACGAATTTTTCACCACGCGAAATAATTAAACGCTTATGGATGTCTGAAGATAATCTCAAAGAAATTTATAAACAAGGCCACTTGGTTGGCTTGCACTCATATAGCCACCCAACCCGAATGAGTGAACTTAGTTACCAAGAGCAACGTAACCAATATCAAAAAAATCTCGAGCATTTGAACACTATCGTTGGGGAGGTGGTTTGTATGTCACACCCTTGTGGTGATTACAATTCGGATACACTTGCGATTCTTGATGATATGGGAATAAAGATCGGATTTGGCTCTAGCTTAAGCGAGCCGACTATCAGTGGCAAGTTTGGAATTGCTAGAGAAGACCACGCAAACATATATAAAGCCATGAAATTATGAAAATTACAGTCTTCTCTAGTAATCAACCTCGGCATATTAATTTAATCAGAGAGCTTGCAGAAATAGCAGATGAATTATTTTTTATATCTGAGGTGACAACTGTTTTTCCTGGAATGGTCGATGATTTCGTTAAGAAAACCGATATTATGCAACGATACTTTGAGAATGTAATTAGGTCTGAAAAAACCGTATTCGGTAATCTTAGATTTCTCCCAGAGAACATCCGTACGCTTGTAATAAGAAAGGGTGATCTAAATCGTTTAGACCAGACCCAGTTGGGGGAATCGCTAAGCGCCAACGTGTACGTAGTATTCGGAGCCAGTTATATCAAGGGTTGGTTAATTGATTTTTTAGTTGAAAGAGAGGCGCTGAATATCCATATGGGTATTGCTCCGTTTTACAGAGGTTCCTCGTGCAACTTTTGGGCTCTTTATGACGATAACCCCTCTTATGTAGGCTCGACAATTCAAATGCTGAGCAAAGGTTTAGACAGCGGTGATATTGTGTTTCATTGCCTGCCTAACTTCGTTGATGGAGATTCCCCCTTTGATTTTACAATGCGCTCAGTGCTCGCTGCACATCGTGGGCTATGCCATGCCATTGAAAATAGCAAAATTTTTTCTATGGATCGCATCGTACAGGATAGAGGCAAAGCGCTTAGATATACTAGACACTCTGATTTCACTGATGAGGTGGCTAATGAGTTTTTAGACCGGCGATATTCAATTAATAAATGTTCGTTAAAAAGCTATCCAGAGCTGATAAACCCTTTTTTTTACTAAATTCCAGGCAGGTATCGCTTTTGGCCCATAACGGTGATCGTCAGCAGAAGTCGCTTGGAAATACCCTTCCAGCGAAATTTAAACTAAGACTGAATGCCGAAAACTGCTATTCATCACTGTGTACTTGGCCGAGACCTTGGGGGTCGGCTAGGTTGTCAATCGATGGTAACGTTGTTGGTCGGGGGCTAATCCCGAATTCGACTATCGTGGATTCTCAGCAATTACGGAACTGCGATTGTTAATTGTGATGAGCGGCTTCATAAGGCGAAATCTTCAACTGTGCACTGTGACTCAAATCCGCTGGGTGAACCAATGACAACGGTTACCAGTATTAAAGCACCGCTGCATACGGCGGTATTATTTTTGGTTTTCAATCGACCCGGCACCACTGCGAAGGTGTTCGAAGCTATTCGGGAGGCGCAGCCGCCGCGACTATATATCGCTGCTGACGGGCCGCGGGAAGGCCGTGTCGATGAGGTTGAGCACGTCAGCCGAGTGCGCGCTATTGCGACAGAAGTCGATTGGCCGTGTGACGTGAAGACGCTGTTTCGCGAGAAAAACTTAGGGTGTAAGTATGCAGTGAGCGGCGCAATAAGTTGGTTTTTCGAACAAGAGCAACAAGGTATAATACTTGAGGATGATTGCCTGCCGCATCCAGATTTTTTCCCCTTCTGCGAAACTTTGTTGAACAGATTCCGCGATGATGAGAGAGTTTCAGTAATTACAGGTAATAACTTTCAGAACGGACGGCGGCATGGTGAGGCTTCGTATTATTTTTCCAAGTACAATCACTGTTGGGGTTGGGCAAGTTGGCGGCGAGCTTGGAGGCACTACCGCGGTGATTTACAATTCTGGCCCGAGTATAATACGTCGGATGACTGGCGGCGCCACATCCCGGATAAAGTTGAACGACGCTATTGGGAGAAAATTTTCGATAGCACGCATGCGGGGGAAACTAATTCATGGGCCTATCCTTGGATCGCCAGCGTTTGGTATTGCGGTGGACTCACTGCGACCCCGAACGTGAACCTCGTGAGCAATATCGGCTTCGGACCCAATTCCACGCACACCAAGTCCGCCGGCAGCCCGTTGGCAGAAGTAGCGACCAGTGCAATAGGTGATCTCAGTCATCCAAGGGTTATCATTCATAATCAAGTTGCAGATGATTATGTTTTTGATAACGTCTTCGATGGGAGGACCCAGCGGTTCCCGAGGCTGTTGTTCAACCTTCCTCGTCGGACGTTAAGTTTGGTGTGCCGCACGCTAAAAAGGTTTTTTGCGTGAACTGCCGAGTATGTCGAAATGAGGTGACAACACCATTTGCAGACGCGCGATTGCTCTGGCGTACCGTTAATTATTTTGATTGTGCATCCTGTGGGTATGTGCAAACAGAAGAGCCGACCTGGTTAGACGATGCATACGCTGCAGCTATAAATGTAAGCGACACTGGTATTATGGCCCGTAATTTGTCGAATGTGCCTCTTGTTCTGGCTGCATTGGCTGTCTTAGGTGATCGAAGATCAGTGGTTGTTGATTACGCTGGTGGCCATGGCTTTTTGGTTCGATTGCTTAGAGATGCTGGGGTTGATGCCCTTTGGGCCGATCCCCATAGTGAAAATTTAGTGGCCCGTGGTTTTGAATACCATGAAGGCGGGCAGGCATCCCTTGTAACAGCATTTGAAGCATTTGAACATTTTGTTTCGCCGGTTGAAGATATGGAAAAGCTTCTTGGCATAGCACCGAATATTTTGTTAACGACAAGTGTGATTGCTACCCCCGCTCCGAAACCAAGCGATTGGTGGTATTACGGATTAGATCATGGTCAGCATATTGGCTTCTATCGTGTTCAGACACTTCAGTATCTCGCGGGTAAATTTGGTCTCCATCTTTTGACTGATGGCATCTCCACACATTTTTTCTCTCAGAAAAAATATTCTTATTGCGTTTGGTACTTATTGAGAAAGGCTGCTGAGCGAGTACCAGAATTATTCCGGCTGGGTCTGGAATCAAAAACATGGAGTGATCACGTCAACATTTCCAAGCAAGGTCGTCAGTGATGTTTTGGAAAAGATTTGATGAGGGTTTCGAGTGAGAGTAGCCTATGATTATCAAATTTTTACCAGCCAAAAATTTGGCGGTGTTTCGCGTTACTTTTATGAAGTGGCAAATCACCTTGCTGGTTCTCAGCAAGAAAAGTTGGTTTGTCTAATCAACTCCCCCGTTTACATCACTGGTTACTTAAGACATGCGAATGAGGCTCTGAGGATAGGTGGTGTTCTTGTTTCTGGTTGGCCGCTAACCAGCCGACTCTATCTAGGCATTAATCGACTGATGTCTCCGTTAGGATTTAGAAGGTGGAGGCCAGATATCGTCCATGAGACCTACTATTCACGGAAAAGTGTCGCGCCAACTGGCTCAAAGGTAGTCTTAACCGTTTACGATATGATTCATGAGTTATATCCGGAGTACTTTTCTGCTCGAGATCGAACGAGCGAATATAAAAAAATTGCTGTTGAAAGAGCCGACCACATAATTTGTATTTCGGAAAACACTCAAAATGATCTAATTAGAATACTAGGTGTGGCGCGTGAGAAAACGACGGTAGTTCGCCTTGGCTTTACTTTGACTCAAACTTCTCAGGCTGATTCACCTTCGCGCGATCGACCATACATTCTTTATGTCGGTTCTCGGAGTGGATATAAGAATTTTGAGGGGTTACTACTAGCTTTCGCTTCGGATCCGAAATTGCGTAATAACTATGATCTCGTTGCTTTTGGAGGCGGTGCTTTTAAACCTCAGGAATTAGAGATGATTCGGCGGCTACATCTACCGCTTACGCAGGTCCGGCAGTTAAGCGGAGAGGATGGAGTGCTTGCAGCTTTATACGGCCGAGCGGCTATGTTTGTTTATCCATCGTTGTATGAAGGATTTGGTATTCCTCCACTGGAGGCAATGAGTTTCAACTGTCCTGTGGCGTGTAGTAATACAAGTTCAATACCAGAGGTTGTCGGAAACGCAGCTATTCAGTTTGATCCGCTGGATACGGGCTCAATGATAAATGCCTTAGTTCGTCTTAGTTCAGATTCAGTCTTGCGAGCTGAACTGATTGAACGTGGCAGATCTAGAGTGCTGGAGTTTTCTTGGGAGGATTGTGCGAAACAAACATTAGATGTCTACCGGGCCTTGCTTAGATGAAAGCGTTGATTTGTGGAGTGACGGGCCAAGATGGAAGCTATTTAGCGAAATTTTTGCTTGAGAGAGGATACAATGTAATTGGTACCTCGAGAGACGCTATGGCCGCCTCATTAGAAAATCTGCAGAAGTTAGACATAGACAAATCGATAACTCTCAATTCTCTGGCGATCAACGATTTTCGAAGTGTCCTCAATGCTATCCAGAATCAGGAGCCAGACGAAATATACAATCTCGCAGGTCAAACATCGGTGGGTCTATCATTTGAGCAGCCTCTCGAGGCGATGGAGAGTATCTCTGTTGGAACCCTGAACATCCTTGAGGCTATTCGTTTTTTCGGGAAGCCAATTAGATTTTATAATGCCGGATCAAGTGAATGCTTTGGCGATACTGGCGGCGCAGCTGCTGATGAAAACACGCCGTTCTGCCCGCGTAGTCCATATGCGGTCGCTAAATCGTCAGCTCATTGGCTGGTTAAAAACTATCGCGATGCGTATGGCTTGTTCGGGTGCACAGGTATTCTTTTCAATCATGAATCCGTGCTTCGGCCGCAACGCTTTGTTACGCAAAAAATTATTCGTGCTGCAGCTCATATCGCTCGCATAGGCGGCGGGAGGCTAGAGCTTGGAAATATTGATATTCATCGAGATTGGGGGTGGGCTCCAGAGTATGTTGAAGCCATGTGGTTGATGCTTCAACAGGAACGAGCTGACGACTATGTTATAGCTACTGGCAGAAGCTGTTCTCTAAGTTATTTCATCGAGCGGTCCTTTCAATGGTTTGGGCTTGATTGGCGCCAGCATGTAATTTTCAATAATGAACTGCGAAGGCCATCTGACATAACTCATAGTCGTGGCAATCCTGCGCTGGCGGAGAGGCAGCTCGGGTGGAAATCCAAGTATGATGTAGATGCAGTGATTGACGCGATGTGTGAAGTTGCTGGTAAAGTATAGAACAGCGTTTAGATTTGAGAACGATTTGAAAAAGCCATCATGGTGTGGGTTGTGAGCGCCTGAAACTCCTCCAGTTTTCTGTAGAGTCTGGCTGTGATAGGACGGGCTTATGAAGAAGTGACTTACTAAAGAATAGATCATCCAAATCTTGAGGGAACAGGAAGCAGGCAAACGC
>Ga0209654_1002795_pt1 | contig 11442 bp, 5 predicted proteins | sample SaaInl1SG_22_DNA_FD_184646 | JGI IMG/M metagenome (GOLD analysis project Ga0209654, IMG submission 184646) | Marine microbial communities from expanding oxygen minimum zones in the Saanich Inlet - ESP_161SG_22_DNA (SPAdes) (version 2) | ecosystem: Environmental > Aquatic > Marine > Intertidal... | reverse complement strand
TATCAATGACATGATACTTAATATCATATCTAGCGATTATAGATTGAATAAATTCACTATTTGTACCGTTATTGTTGTTTTTATTCTGTATGTCATTAATATTATTGAGGAAAATTGTGTTAATTTCATTGTTCGAAACCATATTATTGTCGTCCAACTTAACTATTGGTTCGTATATATTGTCAAATGATTTCTTCATTTTGAATATGTAACCAAACTTTGTTTTGAAATCACGTTTTTCCAATACATCATAAGTTGATGGAATAGTCATGTGTAATACGTTATTTTTAGAATTGAAAGATATTAACAATACAATTACATTATTAGGGTTAAACCAATCGAATTGCAATAAAGATGCTAGATCATCATATTCTTTCTGAATATCACTTTGCATATATTTCATGAAATTTGTGTATGCATTAAACACTATGTATTCTCTGATTAATTTTGGATTACTTAAATCTTGTTTTAAAAGTTCATCCACATCTATATTCATCATTTTTGTGTAAGTTTTATTCTCTCTTAACCAGTTGAAAAAAGCATTCTTATCATCCTTCATATTTGAACTTGGATCAAAAAAAGCTTTTATGTTATATCCATTCTTGATGAAAATAAAGTGCTCTGGTTTCAATTTCTTCTTAATAATCTTCTTTAAATCTTCATTATTTTCAAGAAATATATTGAACAGTGTTTCCATCAAAGCAGGGTCATCTTGTTCCATACCTTTACGAACAAAACATTTTGGATTTTTGGTATTTGCAAGACATTTCAAGTTATCATTCATTAATGTATGCAATTTTGTTGGGAGTGCAACATACCTATCCATAGATACTAATGTATCATATTTATGTATGTATTTACTATCTTTTACTTCCTCTTTCATTGCTTTCTCACCACAGCATGGTAATAAATAATCCTTACCTTTAGGATGAGTTTGCTCTTTCAAAAAGTAGGGCATGCGTGGAGATGATTGGTCGTGTAATGTTATTACAGATTCCTTCATAGGACAACCTACTTTACTCATTTGTTCTTCTGTCAAACTTACTCTACTTATAGGACACCAATATCTAGGGCAAATAAAGTAGTTATTCTGTTTTAATGCTGGAGTACTTCCAGTATTCACATGAGTTGTATATGAACCTTTATGATCCGCATCTATTTTATCAAGTTCTTTTTTTGTAACAAGAACAGGTTGTTTTTCTGTTTGACAGGCTCTGGGATATGTCTTCTTTGGATTATCAGAACCATAAGAGAACAATTGTGGGTCTTGATTATGTAAAACATCTAAGATGAACTTTTTACGTCTTCTTTTTTTGAATTGAGCATCACTTTCACCATCGGCTTTAACATTATCAGTCTCATTAATATCGATTGTTATTTCTTTCTTAGCAGTATCCACCTTGTTTGTTGATTCAGGTTCGTCATCTCCAAATAGATCATCACTATCTAATTCTACCTCATCATCTCCAAATAGATCATCATTATCTAACTCTACCTCATCATCATCTATGAAATCATCATCATCAATATCTCCTTCTTCACTTTTCGTATCTAAAATATTTTTAGAAAGTAATTCTTCTGTCACTTTATTATTATCTGAAACTAAACTCTTCAATTTATCTTCCATATCTTTAGATTCATCATCATTTAATAGAGCATAGCTGATAAATTTAAATACAAGATTTAATGTGGATTCAAACTTAATATTGTTTATGTTTATCATGATTTCTTCAGCATTATGACTTAATTCGAGCATAACACCTGAGTTATACATGGATTCCAAGACTTTATTATTGTAACTTTTACTATTACTATTTTCTAATTGCATTTTAGCATTGGTATACTCTTCTATAGCTTCCTCTTTTGTTTTACCGTAATTACTCATAATTGTTTCTACCATCACATCCATACTTTCTGATAAATTATCATTTACAAACAACGTGATATCATTTGATTCAATGTAATTTGACGTGAGTTTGAATCTACAAGATAGTTGGTCACCAGCTCTCACCATATTGGAAAACACATTTGGAACTCTAGCTAACTGCTTTTTAATTTTGTTAATAGAATTCAGTTTGTCCTTGGTTCCTGAAATGAATATGGAATTTTTCATCATAAATTTATTCAAAACAATGTTCGAGTTATTATATAAGGAATCATTTGACTTTGGAACATATATAGTATCACTAATATCTTTTAGAAAAGATAGTTTCTTTTGCATGAAAGATAAAACATCAGTAATGCTAATTTTATTATTATTACTCAGATTCAAATACATATCATACAATCCGTTTTCTTTTAGAATTATGATTGCCATATTCATTTCGTCTAAAGTTACATAGAACATGATACTCGTGTTTTTCCTTACACTAGAATTACTAGCTTTATCTTTGGAGTAAATAGATTTAATATGCTTATTGATTGTATTAAGAGGTTTATAATTCAATTTCTTTATCTCACTCAAAGATGTTTTACTCAATATACCATTTTGACTCTTGAAAAGAATCACTGGAACATTTTCTGCACTATCGTAATAGTTATACACATCATTTAGATTCAGTTTCAGACCCTTTTCTAAAGGAATAGATGTCAAATGAACTTTATGTAACATACATTTAGGTTCTTTTACTAACGAATTGTAATTAAGCTTTTCTACTTCTTTTTGAAATTGCACAAGTGTTTCATTTGTTGTTCCTTCATAGTTTACTTTAAAGAGCTTAAAGTATGGATTATAATCACTATCCTTGAAATCTTTCTCCAGCATCACATTTATTTCAGAACAGTTCAGATCAGATAACAACATGTTCTCTTCACTCACAATGTTTAGTGCATCATCGGCTGATAATGTTGCCTTAGAACTAGAATTTAATACCAATGGGTTTGTAGCAAATTTTACATCATTTCCCATATAATCTGATTGTATCGAAAATCCAAGAGGAGATAAGACGTGTAAATCATCTATTTGTGATAAAATGCTCACTATCTCATCTTTTCTATAGTATTCTTTGCTTTTATCAAAATAATATGATGGTTCAAAGTTATATGAATAATATGTATTTAATTTCTCTACATTCATCATTCCTATATTATTGATGTCCGATTCAAACAATTTCGATACAAAATTATTAATATCAATGAAAGTTGATTCCCTTTTCATCCACATGTAACTCTTACCTGTGCCGATTATAGAATGAAGTTTATAATATAAGCTTTTTACAGTATCGTATCCACATATTCTTACATCATCTATATATTTGCTATTATCGGTATCTAATACTTTGTCATATGATGATAAGATGAATGATTGTTTCTTTGTTTTACTTGTCCAATGTTTTACAGTGATCTGAAGATTTTCATCTCTTATCTTACACTTCATATTCTTATTAATTAATTATTATAGTTTTTTTAAATATAACACAACAAAAAAGATATATAGAAAGACATATTATGATGATAATACTGTAGATTTGATGTCTATACCACAATATTTAACTGGTTTCTCAGCATAATCAACTTTTTTATACAATCCCAATTCAACCGCCTCTTTCAATAATATTCTAAAATTCTTCCAAAATGTTGGAGGATGCCCAACTTCTTCTGTCATAAGATGTCCCAACTCGTGTATAGCGACATACATAACTGTATTTAAATCAACAAGTTTATTCTTACCATCTCTTGATCTTAAGCAAAAAATAATCTTCTCGCCCTTATTTATCGAATATGATGTGTAATTGCTTTTATCTGTGCCCTCTGATACATTGTCGGGGTTAAAATTAGTTGCAAGTCTGTCGACATCTGTTTGGTCAAATTTACCCCCATCATTTTTTTGCATATGTTCAACTAACAATATCAATCTTCTATTCATCTTCGCTAATAAATCCGCAGCTCTCTGTTTGTTTGGAAGACTTTTAACAACATATGGTCTGTTGTCTATTTTAGAATATACAATTTCAACTTCTGCATAGTATTGATTTTTGACATAAAATAGAATTAATATAAATACTATAAATGAAAAAATTCTATCAGTTGTTGACATCCTTACTTTATGTTATAAAAGAAATTTACATACCGATTATAAATGAAATCTTTAGAACAAAATGAATTTAAAAAAATGATCCATTATCGTATAAATTACATATATATATTACTTCATATAATTTAACTATAATGTTTCGGTCTGATTTCATACGGAATGATATTGATCCTGAGAATGATGACTTGGTATTTCAAATCCTTGATTGGTATGCTACCGATATTGATGTTGGGGATGATGGTGATGAAGACGACAATGGTGATGATAAAGAATCCAAATCAGATTTGAAATATTTCATTAAGGCATTTGGCGTTGATGCTTCTGGTAAATCCATTGGACTGACTATAACAGATTTCCAACCATTCTTTTACATTCAAATCTCTAATACTGATTTGGGTAATGCAAAAATGTTCAATATGATTAAAACATTCCTATTGAACAAATATGGTAAGAAATATGATATTGTCAGAATAACGAGAACTTCTAAAATCAATCTTTATGGATTCACCAATCACACCAAAGAGTATTATATGAAAATCACTTTCAAGAATCTTAAAGGATTCAAATCTGCCACATATAATCTCAAAGAGATTGTGATCATGAATCATAAGAGAAAAATTAAGCAGTTTGAAAGTAATATTGAACCATTCATTCGATTCACACACTTGAATAACATTTCTCCATGTGGATGGGTGAAAGTTCAAAAGGGGGATTACGATTTCAACGAAGAATTACTCGTTTCAGATACTTCTAATGACTTGATTACACATTGGCAATGTGTTGAAAATTATAAGTGTGATTCAATGGCTCCGTTCATTGTCGCAAGCTATGATATTGAATGCACCAGTAGTCACGGTGATTTTCCTATGGCAATCAAAAGCTATAAGAAAACAGCAAGAGAACTATATGACTACTACAAACAATTGGTGTCAAAGCGATTTGTTCGCACAGAAATAGTGCCTCTTCTTTTGAAACAGATTTATGGACTGTTTGAAATCGATGGAGTAACAGAGAGTGTTTTGACTTATGTCATTCCTAAAAAAAACCAAGTCATTGATAAGGATGTCATTAAAGAACAAGCTCTTAACAGAATCGAAGATATTTACACAATAATGAAAGATAAACCAGATACTGAGAAAAAGACCATTGATTTCATGCAAAAAGATTTGAAGTTAAATGATGCAAAAGAACTTGTTAAAAAGCTGAAAGAAACACGGGAACAACTCGTTCGATTTAAAAAGGCTGACTATGAAATCGAGGATATCATAATGAATATGGTTTATGACAAGTATAAAGACTTTGAAAAAGAGCTGAAAATGAGTTACATCAATAGAGCCATGAATAATTCCCCTAGAATTATGTCTCTATTCGATGATGATACTGTGTTTGATAAGGTTGCCAAACAATTTGAAAAAATGGGATGCCCGAAGCTAGAAGGGGATGAGATTATTCAAATTGGAACTACATTTCATATTTATGGTCAAAAAGAATGTTTCTTCAAACACATAATCACATTGAAAGATTGTGATGATAATTTTGATGTTGACGAAATTGTAGAATGCAATTCTGAAAAACAGCTATTGAATGAATGGAGAAAGATGATAAAAGAAATGGATCCGGATATTGTAACTGGATATAACATCTTTGGTTTTGATAATGGTTACATGCGTGATAGATCGCTTGAACTTAGATGTGTGCAAGGATTTGAAAAATTGGGGAGATTTAAAGATATTGAATATGATGATAAAAAGAATAAAGCTTTCATTGTTAAAGAACTTCAATCATCTGCACTTGGACAAAACATTTTGAAATATTTCAGCATGGAAGGAAGAGTTCAGATTGATATTATGAAGCTTGTTCAAAAAGACCATAAGTTGGATACATATAAGCTAGATTTTGTTGCATCTCACTTTATAAATGGTAAAGTTAAATCCGTAATTGACAATAAGACTATAATTATTGACAAGATACAGGGTATTTACGTGAATAATTTCATAAAGTTGAATGATAATAAATACAGAATACAAGACATATGTAGTGAAACTAACACGGTTACTATCGAAAATGATGATTCGGTTGATATTTCTGGTTCAAAAAGTTGGGGAATGGTGAAAGACGATATTTCACCCAATGAAATTTTCAAAGCTCAAAATGGTGATGCTGTAGATAGAGCCAAGATTGCTAAATACTGTATTCAGGATTGTGCTCTTTGTAATTATTTGATGATGAAACTAGAAATCATTGCAAATAATGCAGGTATGGCTAATGTATGTCTTGTCCCTTTGAGCTACATTTTCCTCAGAGGTCAGGGTATTAAGATTTTCAGTCTTGTTGCAAAGCAATGTTTAGATGATGGGTTTATCATTCCTGTAGTGAGAAAACCAGATGATTCAGATGAATCATATGAAGGAGCTATTGTGCTTGATCCAGAGCCAGGTATCTATGAAGAACCCGTTTCAGTATTGGATTTTGCTTCTCTATATCCTTCCAGTATGATCAGTGAAAATATTTCTCATGATAGCATTGTTTTGGACAAGAAATATGATAATCTTCCAGATGTCGAGTATTTGGATATCACTTATGATGTGAATGGTAGAGATAAAGTTGTGAGATTTGCACAATTTAAGAATGGAGAAAAGGGTGTGATGCCTCGTATTCTTATGAAGTTGCTTTCACAAAGAAAGCTCACTAGGAAAAAGATGCTTTATGAAAGTGTTGTCTCAGGTGATCAGGAATTCTCGGGTCTCGTATCAAATGAAACCGATGACAAAGTAACATTGAAGAATCTTGAAACAAACGAAGTTGTAACGTTTGATAAAGATTCGATAAAAAAAAGACAAACTACATATTCGGAGTTCGAACAAGCTGTGTTGGAGGGTCAGCAGTTGGCATTCAAAATTACTGCTAATAGTCTTTATGGACAAGTAGGAGCAAGAACAAGTCCGATTTATCTACAGGAATTGGCAGCTTCAACAACGGCTACTGGTAGAAATCTTGTGATGAAATTAAAGAACTTTGCAGAAGAGAATTACGATTGTAAAGTTGTGTATGGTGACACTGACTCAATCTTCATTAAATTTACAACATTGACAGATGAAAAAGGTGACGAATTAAAAGGTAAAGAAAGATTACAAGCCTCTATTGATAAATCTATCGAATTATCAAAAGCTTTCAAGCCACATTTGAAAGCACCTCATGATGCTGAGTATGAGAAGACATTCTTCCCATTCATTATCATGTCAAAAAAGCGATATGTTGGCAACTTGTATGAAGAAGATGTTAACAAATTCAAACAAAAATCAATGGGTATTGTTCTAAAAAGGCGTGACAATGCAAATATATTGAAAACTGTTTATGGAGGAATGATCGATATTATTCTTAATGAGAACAATGTGGATAAGTCGATTGAGTTTCTGAAGAAACAATTGAAGAATATTGAGGATGGCAAAGTTGATATAAAAGATTTAGTTATCACAAAGACATTGAAAGGTTCATATGCAGATCCCAGTAAGATTGCTCATAAGGTATTGGCTGATAGGATGATGGATAGAGATCCTGGTTCTGCACCACAAGTAAACGATAGAGTTCCTTATGTTTACATATACAATAAGGAGAAGAATGCACTACAAGGAGACAAAATTGAGAATCCAGATTTCATTCAGAAAAATAATGTAAAGATCGATTATGCTTTCTACATTACAAATCAGATTCAAAAACCCGTTTCTCAACTGTTATCATTACGTGTTGAGCAGATAAAAGGCTGTAAGAAAAATCGGGAATATTTTGAAAATTTGAAACATAAATACTTGAAAGAATATAATGGGGATGTCATTAAAACAAATGATAAGGTTAATACATTGAAAGAGTTGGAAGTCAGCAATTTGATATTTAACCCTATCATTACAAAGATTAACCAAAAAGCTAAAGGTCAAACAACAATGACACGATGGTTTCCAACATCATAGTGATAGACTATCAACGCAAAGTTGATTTAAAATTATTCCACTTATTATCATAAAAATGTCTAATGTGTCTTTAGCACATCGTAATGATTTTTTGAATACTGTTGGAGATATCATGGATGACCCAACATTTAAAGCTTTTTTTGAATGTTACTTCAACGATTGGGATGATTGTATAGCAGCAGTTATGCTATTGAAAGCATATCAATCTATTGATAAACATACGGATCTTTCCAAAGAAGATAAGGTGGAATTATTGAGACAACAAATGAAGAATTCCGAATTTAGACAACGATTAGCTGAAGGAATGACTGACTTCATGAATAATCATACTCGGTCAACAAAATCAACATCAAAGTCATTATTATCATTTTTACCATTTTGATTTGCTATTCGTGACATTTCAGTGTTTAAATGCTCTATATAATCTATCATATTATCATCGTCTATATCAGTATCAAGTTTTCTTTCTCCTGTTTGAAACTCTTCAAACAGTATATGTTTATTATTGATACCCTGTATGAAATTACTCATCGTTTCACTTTTATTTACTGCGGTTAGACTCATGTTTGTAGCTAATATGATATCTGATACATTTGGGGGACATGATCTGACTAAATATCCAGGCACTATTTTTTTCACTTTATGTTCAATATTCAATGCATAAAATAATTCATCATAATTGCAACCCTCAGATACAACTACTACACAATGACCCTTGTCCCTATAAATTTCAGAAATAGCTCTATATGATTCATAAGTGTCGGGACTCATCTCGGGGATCATACAAAAGTCAACGATACCAGCTGCGGCTTTGGTTGAATAAGCTGCCAAAAACCCACTATTTCTTCCCATTGTTTCGACAAACATGATACAATTCATTGATGTAGCCTCTACATAGCCTCTGTGAATGAAAGTTACAGTTTCTTCAACAGCAGTTTGGAATCCAAATGAATCCAATTGATGTATATCATTATCAATAGTTTTAGCCATTCCTATCACATTTACATTGTGGTATCTATTACTTATAAGCTTACCTGCAGCCAATGTTCCGTTTCCACCAATGCAATATAATTTATCCAAGTAAGAAAGACTATAAGATGATTCGTTTAATTCTAAACGTTCCCTAGATGTCTCAAGAATAGTTCCTGCTTGTTCGTTAATTAAATATACATCTTCCTTGTATAAGCGATCTTTTATGTTATTATTCAAGCCATGAAATCCTTTCTTAAATCCATAAACATTGTTATTATTCTCTAATTCTTTCAATGTTATCGTTCTTATAACAGTGTTGAGACCCGGGCATAACCCCCCACATGTTAATATACCTACATTATTGTGCATTTATATTTACAAAAGCAAAAAAATATACTTTAAATTAAAATGCTTACGTCATACACTAATAAACATATTGGAAATTTTTATTCTTTTCCATCTAAACAGCTTGATAGTATGCAACCTATTGATGTTCTGTATATAGCTACATATATGAACAAATTGAAAAAAACCAATCTTGAAGATGTATTACAAGCACCTCATTATACAACTACCATAAAAAAATGGAAATCTTTACTGGGAAACACAACTATAGATATTGAGAATCATGAGAATGTTGAAGAGATATCGAAAAAACTTAAACTTAATATTCAATTGTTTTATCCCAGAACAAATGCTATTATTGGAGGAAGTAATCATCATAAACAATCATACAGAAGAGCTCAATTATTGAAAGTTAAGAGAAACGTTTACAAACCTATTGTATATGGTGGTGATAAAGGTTTTGGAACATTTGGTCTATTTAAATCAAAAGAAAAATCTAAAGACGAAGGCATTTCGATTGATTTAATAAATGATGAAACATACAATATAAAAGATTGGAATGCATTATTAAAAGAACCTTTTCCTAACGTTCCTGATGATACGTTTTTAGTATATCAGAAAAACCAGGCCAATTTAAAAAAAGACATTCAAGATCAATGCACTGGTATATTAGAGACCGATAGAGTGCAAAAATTAACTGACCTACCAATCGATGGTATAGACTATACACCAATTGGTTTTACTACTATTGAAAATGAACAGAAGTATATTGGACAATATGCATATTATATAAATACAAATGGACAAAAAGTCTGCTTTAATTTATCTGTGATTGATCAATTATCAAAAGACAACAGTGTTTTTAAATGTCCATACACAAAGAATAACCTAATTACTTTCAAAGACATTTTGCTTCGTTTTAGAACACAACTACGAGGAACAAAATTACTAAGTAAAGTTGATGATTATTTAAAGAATAGATACAATTGGGATAGCACATTGTTGCCAATTGATTTAGAAAAAGATGAAGATGGCAGATATATAGTGTATACTCTAGATGATGTAAATAGAAACTTTGAACAATTAGAAAAAGAAAAAGAACTAAAACTATTTATTGACTATGATAGTGAAGACGATGAAAACATATATGATGTATTATCAAAAGTATTTCAATTAAATAATCTTATTGAATTGAAAATTTTAACTAATGAATTAATCGATCTTCCATCACAAATTAATCAATTAAAATCTTTAAAAATTTTAGAACTTGACGGAAATATTGTTTTACAAGTAATGCCCGATGAATTGGGACAATTAAAAAATCTTGAAGAACTGCATTTAGGATACAACAATATTACTACGAAATTACCCGATACAATAGGTAATTTACAACAGCTAAGAACTTTAAATCTAAACGATCAACAACATGATGAAAACCAAAAAAGTTTTGATTTATTACCAGAGGCAATTGGACAATTGAGTCAATTGACACACCTAGATATAAGTAATGCTTACATAAATAGATTACCTAACTCAATAGGTAATCTACAAAATATAGAAGATTTAGATATCAGTGGAAATCCTTTAACAGAATTGCCTGAATCTCTTATAAATATCATAGAATCAGATAATTTACGTTCAATCAATGTTAAAAATCTCATTGAATTAAAATACATACCACCAACATTAAAAGAAGAATTTATAAAATTAATGCAAAATAAACCACGTGTTTTGATATCTGATAACGAATTTAATGAACTATTGATGGAAATGTAATTGCTTAGCTAGATGTTTTTGTTTTTTCAAGTATCTATGAGGATATTTACTACATAATATTCCTACGTAGTAAAAAGAAAATACATACAATGGAACACCAGGATAAGTCTTTTGCAAGTTACTAATAGTATGCTTAATACTTATCTGTCTCGAATTCTCTACATGAGAAAGAAAATATATTATTGGGAATATTGATGAAAATATAAGATGTTTCTTTCGTATGTGTTTCGTATTGTGATACATATAAATCACTGGTAACCAATGTAAAAATATATCTCCTACTTTTACTGTTGTAGTTGATAAATTATATTTAGTGGCTATCTTTTTAGGATAGACTTGGGACATTAAAGA
>Ga0209654_1002794_pt1 | contig 11443 bp, 9 predicted proteins | sample SaaInl1SG_22_DNA_FD_184646 | JGI IMG/M metagenome (GOLD analysis project Ga0209654, IMG submission 184646) | Marine microbial communities from expanding oxygen minimum zones in the Saanich Inlet - ESP_161SG_22_DNA (SPAdes) (version 2) | ecosystem: Environmental > Aquatic > Marine > Intertidal... | reverse complement strand
CGCAGGCCCGCAAAAGGCGCGTCATCGCTGAGGTTGCGATCAAATTCAGCAGCGATCTGGCTGGTGATGTAATCCAGTCGCGTAGGGTTCAGCATGTGCAGCGGTTTGAATTTCCCCTCAAGATCCCACCATTCGGCGGCCATTGCTTCGAATTTGGCGATCTCTGCGGGATCAACGGTTGTCTGGGTCGCTTGCATGGGGCCTCCGAAATTGTCTGTGCGCCGTGGTGGGCAATGGCTCTTACGCGCTATATAGGTCGGATATGGACAAGGTCTCAGGACAAAAACGCGCGGGCGGGCTGCACCTGTACCCGCCCATCGATCCCTTCGATCAGCGGATGCTGGACGTGGGCGACGGGCACCGTGTGTATGTTGAACAATGTGGTAACCCGCAAGGCATTCCCGTTGTGGTGCTGCATGGTGGACCGGGCGGTGGATGTAGCCCCATGATGCGGCGTTACTTTGATCCGGCTGTTTACCGTGTGATTTTGTTTGATCAGCGTGGCTGTGGGCGATCGCGGCCCCACGCCAGCGTCCTGAACAACACCACGTGGCATCTGGTGGCCGATATCGAATTGATCCGCACGACGCTTGGTGTCGACGATTGGGTTGTTTTTGGCGGCAGTTGGGGCGCGACGTTGGCGCTCATTTATGCGCAGGCCCACCCAGCACAGGTTTTGCAACTGGTGCTGCGGGGCGTGTTCCTAAGCACCCAGCGGGAACTGGATTGGTTTTACGGTGGCGGCGCGGGGGCGTTTTGGCCAGATTTGTGGGCGCAATTCGCCAATTTGATCCCGCAAGATGAACGGGATGATATGATTGCGGCCTATCACCGTCGTCTGTTTTCGGGCGATACGATGCTTGAAACCCGCTACGCGCGGGCGTGGGCTGCGTGGGAAAATGCGCTGGCTTCGATCGACAGTGATGGCGCGGGTGGATCGGGCCCTGCGGAGTATGCGCGTGCTTTTGCGCGGCTCGAAAACCATTACTTCAGCAACGGCTGCTTCTTGTCCGAGGATCAGCAAATCCTGAATAATATGGACAAAATCAAACATATCCCCGGCGTTATCGTGCAGGGGCGGTTTGATATGATCTGCCCACCCGTTTCGGCACATGAATTGTCCGCGCTTTGGCCTGCGAGCCGCCTTGTTATGATCGGCAAAGCCGGACACGCCCTTTCGGAGCCGGGCATCTCGGCCGAGCTTATCCGCACGATGGATGCGATCGGAGTCTCAAAAACCGGCAAAAATAACCGGTTGTAAGCTGTGAGAGAGGCGTTAACCTATCAGCTAGGGGAGCTTAACGTTTGTCATCAATATTGAAGATCATTCTTCAACGCCTTGGACTTGGCCTCGTCACGCTCTTTGTTGTTTCCATCGTCATTTTTGTCGCCGTTAATCTGCTGCCCGGTGACTTTGCCGAAGCGATCCTTGGTCAGGGTGCAACGCCTGAATCTGTGGCCGCGATCCGGCGGGATCTAGGGTTGGATCAGCCGTTGGTCATCCGGTATATCGACTGGCTGAAAGGCATGCTGACGCTGGACCTTGGCACCAGCTTTGCGCAGCTGAATTTTGCGAACTTCGGTGGGGCCGGGACGACGACCATCGCCGAACAGATCGCGCCGCGTCTGGGCAATACGATGTTTCTTGCGCTGGTGACTGCGGCGATCGCGGTCCCGCTGGCGGTGACGCTCGGTATTTTGGCAGCGCTTTATCGCAACACGGCGTTCGACAAGGCCGCCAATATGTTCACGCTCAGCTCGATCTCCAGCCCTGAATTTTTCATGGCTTATGTGCTGATCTTGTTCTTGGCGATGCTAAATCCGATCTTCCCTAGTCTGTCCAATATTTACGAAGGTATGCCGTTTGACGAACGGTTGGAAAAATCCATGCTACCAGCGCTGACGCTGACCTTGGTGGTGACGGCGCATATGATGCGGATGACGCGCGCGGCGATCATTAACCTGCTGGCATCGCCCTATATTGAAATGGCGCGCCTTAAGGGGTTGTCGCCGATGCGGGTGATTGTGAAACACGCGCTGCCCAATGCGCTTGCGCCGATCATCAACGTCATCGCGCTGAACCTTGCCTACCTGATCACTGGCGTTGTCGTGGTTGAGGTTGTGTTTGTCTATCCCGGTATCGGGCAGCTGTTTGTGGACAGCGTGAAAATTCGTGACATTCCGGTTGTGCAGGCCTGCTGTCTGATCTTTGCGGCGGCTTACATCCTGCTCAACCTGACGGCGGACATTTTGTCCATCCTGTCCAACCCACGTCTGAGGCACCCGAAATGAGCGGCTTGATGTGGTTTGCGATTTACCTCGCCGCGCTTTTGATCGGCGCATATGTGTTCCGCGCCGCAGGGCAAGCGGCAACAAGTAACACGCCCAAGTTCCGCGACATGAGCTACGGTGAGGCCCTCGGTTATGTCTTGGGGGCCGGTCTGTTGCTATGGGCAGTCTACTATTATTTCCAGCCCAAGATTCTGGATACTGGTGTGCCGAATGCGGGCGTGATCTTTTTCCGCTGGGCCGTACAAGGTTTCATCATTGCGGCTGTCGCCGCGTATCTGTTCCGGCTGTTGGGGCGGTTTGTTGGGACCGAAGCCACCAAGAAACTTTTTCGGTCGATGCCGCTGACAGCGAGTTTCGGTATCCTTGTCATCTTTATTTACGCATTTGTTGCTATCTTTGCCGGGGCGATTGCACCTTATGGGCAGGCTGAAATCCTAGGTGCGGCCAACGTCATGGCTGGCGGTGATCCGGCGCTGGGCGGAAACCCTGAATATCCGTTGGGGACAGACCAGATCGGCCGAGATATCTTATCTCGTCTGATTTTTGGCGCACAAAATACAGTCGGGATTGCGTTTGTCACAACCTGTCTGTCGTTCTTTATCGGGGGGTCACTCGGGTTTTTGGCGGCGACTTTGCAAGGTTGGCTTGACCAGCTTTTGTCGCGGTCGGTTGACGTGTTGATGGCGATCCCGTCGTTAATTTTTGCGCTTCTGCTTATGACCATCGCGAGTGTTTGGGCCGTCGAACTGGGCGTGCCCCTGACGATCTTTATGGTGCTGATTATCGCTGTGATCGACAGCACACGTGTCTACCGTCTGGCCCGCGCTGTGGGCCTGAACATCGTAGTGATGGATTATATTGAAGCGGCTAAATTGCGCGGCGAAGGCCTTGGCTACCTCGTGTTCAAAGAAATCCTGCCGAATGCTATGGCACCGCTGCTTGCGGAATTTGGCCTGCGATTCTGCTTTGTGTTCCTGACCATTGCCGCGCTGAGTTTCCTTGGTGTGGGCATTCAGCCACCGCTTGCGGATTGGGGAACGATGGTGCGCGACCTTGCGCCGTTCATTAACTTTGCTGCTTTTGCACCGACGGCCGCGGTGACACCGCTATTGGCTGCGGGCGCCATTGCGCTGCTGACCGTGGCGGTAAACTTTGTCGTCGACTGGATGCTGCACAAATCGTCGGGGCTGAAAGAATGAGCGATCTTCTCACTATCAAGGGCCTAAGGATTGAAGGGCGGTCTGACGAGACATGGAACCCCATCATCAACGGCGTCGACCTGAACCTGAAAAAGGGCGAGGTGCTCGGGCTGATCGGCGAATCTGGTGCCGGAAAATCGACGATTGGTTTGGCCTGCATGGGCTACACCCGCGACGGCGTGCGCATTTCCGAAGGCTCGGTTGAATTTGACGGTATTGATTTGGTCGGCGCTTCGGCGTCGGTGAAACGTGGCCTTCTGGGCAAACGAATTGCCTATGTGGCGCAGTCGGCGGCGGCGTCGTTCAACCCTGCGCACAAACTGATGGACCAGCACACCGAAGGTCCGGTGCAGCATGGCGTGGATAACCGTGCAACAAGCGCTGAGGACGGGATCGAACTCTATCGTAAACTGCGTCTGCCGAACCCCGATGAAATCGGGTTCCGCTACCCGCATCAGGTGTCTGGTGGCCAGTTGCAGCGCGCAATGACGGCAATGGCGATGTCGTGTCGTCCTGATCTGATTATCTTTGACGAACCGACGACAGCGCTGGATGTGACGACACAGATCGAGGTCCTCGCGTCTATCCGAGAGATCGTTGAGGAGTTTGATACCGCCGCGATCTATATCACCCATGACCTTGCCGTGGTGGCGCAGATGGCCGACAAGATTAAGGTCTTGTTGCGCGGAGATGAGGTTGAGGAGGCGGACACGCGCACGATGCTGTCGTCGCCAAAGGAAGACTATACCAAATCACTCTGGGCGGTTCGTGCGTTCGAACGCCCGACAAAACCACCCGTGGCGGAAGGCTCCGTTCCGGTGGTGTCCGTGCGCAACATCACGGCTGCCTATGGCACGACAGACGTTTTGCACGACGTCAGCTTCGACATTCACGCGGGCCGTACGGTGGCTGTTGTCGGTGAATCGGGATCGGGCAAATCGACCGCTGCACGCTGCATCACTGGATTGTTGCCGCCCCGCATGGGGGAAATCGCATTTGACGGTGTTGTTCTTCCGGCGAATTACAAGAAACGCACCAAAGACCAATTGCGCCAAGCGCAGATGATCTACCAGATGGCCGACACAGCGCTGAACCCGCGCAAGACCATCGGACAGATCATTGGCCGCCCCGTGCAGTTTTATGGTGGCCTGACCGGCGCGAAACGACGTGCGCGTGTGGATGAGCTTTTGGATCAGATTGAACTTGATCCGGAGACCTACCGTGACCGACTTCCCTCAGAATTGTCGGGGGGGCAAAAGCAGCGTGTCGGTATCGCCCGAGCGTTGGCCGCGGAACCAAAGTTCATCATTTGCGATGAGGTGACGTCGGCTCTCGACCAACTTGTGGCCGAAGGGATATTGCGGCTTTTGGCGGATTTACAGGACAAGCTTGGTTTGTCTTATATGTTCATCACACATGATCTCGCGACTGTGAAAGCGATCGCAGACGAGGTTGTGGTAATGAAAGATGGCAAAGTGGTGGAGCAGGGACCCAAACTGGACATGTTCACACCACCACATCATGCCTACACGGATTTGTTGCTAAGTTCGGTGCCAGAAATGGACCCGGATTGGCTTACAAATCTCCTCGCGGAGCGGGGCGTTGATAACATCGGCGATGCAGCTGTTGATAAGATGTAGGCGAATCGGCGTAGACTAGCGCCAGAAACAAAGAAAAACTTCAGGGAGACTACCAATATGTATGGAATTAGCAGACGTGGATTACTTCAATCCGGTGTCGCAGCAGGTGTTTTGGCCGCTTCGGGCATGCCCCTTCGGGCACAAACGCGCGGCGGCAAACTGACCGCAGGTTTGGGTGGCGCAAACACATCCGACAGCTGGGATGGCCGGACGCACTCGGACATCTTTATGATCGCAGCCGCGCACGGTTGTGTGTTTGACTGTCTCACCGAAGTGGCCGCTGATGGTTCGCTTGTTGGCGAACTTGCAGAAAGCTGGGAAGCCTCTGCAGACGCCAAGACATGGACATTCAACCTGCGTCAGGGCGTGACGTTCCACAACGGCAAATCCTTTGGTGCGGACGACGTGATCGAATCGCTGATGATGCACGTGGGTGAAGATTCCAAATCGGCCGCCAAGCCAATCGTCGAAGCCATCACCGAGATGAACAAGATCACCGAACATCAGGTCCAGTTCGTGCTTGCCTCCGGCAACGCCGACTTCCCGTATTTGATGTCTGACTATCACATCCTGATGTTCCCAGCTGGCCAGATCGAAGAAGCGATCGCCAACGGGATCGGTACGGGTCTGTATGCTGTGACATCGTTCGACCCCGGTGTGCGCATGACAGCAACGCGTTATGCGGATCACTACAAAGGTGACAGCGCTGGTTTCTTCGACGAAGTCGAATACATCGCCATCAACGACAACACCGCACGGATGAATGCGCTGATGACGGGTCAGGTTGATACAATCAACCGGATTGATTTCAAAACCGAAGCCTTGCTGAAAGCCAACCCAGCCCTGCGTATTCAGGAAGTGACGGGCAACCAGCACTATTCCATGCCTATGCTGACCAATGTTGACCCGTTCAGCGACGTCAACGTGCGCAAGGCGCTCAAGTACGGCATCAACCGTCAGGAAATGGTCGACAAGATCCTGCTGGGTCACGGTGCTGTTGGTAACGACACGCCAATCGGCCCTGCAAACCAGTACTACCATTCCGAAATGGAGCAGCTTGAGTACGATCCGGATCAGGCAAAGTTCTACCTCCAGCAGGCAGGTCTTGATTCTATCAACATCGATTTCTCTGCGTCCAACGCAGCGTTTGAAGGTGCGGTCGATGCGGGCCAGTTGTTCCAGGCGTCTGCGGCGGCTGGTGGCATTAACATCAACGTTATTCAGGAACCGTCTGATGGTTACTGGTCAAACGTGTGGCTAAACAAGCCGTTCTGCGCATGCTACTGGTCCGGTCGCGCGACCGAAGACTGGATGTTCTCGACCGCGTACGAGGCAGGTGTGCCTTGGAACGACAGCCAGTGGGACAGCGACGATTCTGCGCGCTTCCAGGAGCTGCTGTTGATGGCGCGTGCCGAACTGGACAGCGACAAGCGTCGTGAACAGTACTTCGAGATGCAGCAGATCCTGCGTGATGAAGGTGGTGTTCTTATTCCGATGTTTGCCAACTATGTGCAGGCTGTGAACAACCGGATCATGTCCCCTGACACCGTGGGTAACCTCTGGCAGATGGACAACGCCCGCATGGCCGAACGTTGGTCCGTGGCGTAAACGCCTAAGCCCAAAAAACAGAAAGCCCCGCAGGATTGGCGGGGCTTTTTGCGTTTATGCGGGTTTGAATGACCCTTCGGCGATCCGTTTCTTCATTGTGCGCATCATCACCAGATACATCAGTGCGACACCGCACAGGAACGAAGAACCGGCGACCGCCAGCAAAAGTGTCATGTCCATGATTTACTCCTTTGTTCATAAACCTGACGGCGTGGTTAATGTCCCACTTGGGCGGATTTAGGGCACAAATGCGTTGCCCCTTGCAGTTGCGGCCAATCATCCGTATATCCGTTGCAACAGCGGCGCTTCGGCCTCCACCCCCGAAGCCCACCGAAATTCAAACGGGCCGCGCGCCCGTTTTTTTGTGTCCTATCGAAAGCCACCATGTCTGAACTGATCGCCCGCGCGGCAATGGATCGCCGCATCACTGAAATCATCACCCCAACCGTTGAGGATCTGGGGTTTGAGGTTGTGCGCGTGCGACTGATGACGGGCAAGGAATCGATCCTGCAGATCATGGTGCAGAAACCGGATGGCACAATCGAAGTCGACGAATGCGCCACCGTGAGCACCGCAGTGTCCGCGTTGCTGGACGTCGAGGACCCGATTACGGATGTTTACACCCTCGAAGTGTCTTCCCCCGGAATTGACCGTCCGCTGACGCGGATGAAAGATTTCGACCAGTGGGAAGGATTCGAGGCGAAGATCGAGACCGAAGAACTTATCGACGGACGCCGCCGATTCAAAGGCGAGCTGCGTGGTACCGAAGGTGATGAAGTTCTGATTGAAATCGAAGAGGGCGGGCAATCCGTCACCATCGGTTTGAAATTTGACTGGCTGACCGATGCCAAACTTGTCCTCACGGACGAGTTGATCCGCGATGTTTTGCGCGGGCGTAAGGACAAGGGCCAGATCGACGAAACCCAATTTGACGAAGTTGAGACCGTGTTGGACGGCTCTGACGAGGAGAAATACTAATGGCGATTACATCTGCCAACCAGCTTGAACTGTTGCAAACCGCTGAGGCCGTGGCCCGCGAAAAGATGATCGACCCCGGGTTGGTTATCGAAGCGATGGAAGAAAGCCTCGCCCGTGCAGCCAAGTCTCGTTACGGGTCCGAAATGGATATCCGTGTCAGCATTGACCGATCCAACGGCAAGGCAACATTCACGCGTGTGCGCACTGTGGTTGAGCCGGATGAGCTTGAGAATTATCAGGCGGAGTTCACGGTCGACCAAGCTAAGGAATACATGGAAAGCCCCGAAGTCGGTCAGCAGTTCATCGAAGAAGTGCCACCGGTTGAGATGGGCCGTATCGCCGCGCAATCCGCAAAGCAGGTGATCTTGCAGAAGGTTCGCGAAGCGGAGCGTGACAAGCAATACGAAGACTTCAAAGACCGCGCAGGGACGATCATCAACGCGCAGGTCAAGCGAGAAGAATATGGAAACGTCATCGTTGATGTGGGTACAGGCGAAGCAATCCTGCGCCGCAACGAAAAGATCGGTCGCGAAAGCTATCGTCCGAACGATCGTATCCGCTGCTACATCAAAGAAGTGCGTCGCGAACAGCGTGGTCCCCAGATTTTCCTGAGCCGCACCGACCCACAGTTCATGGCTGAATTGTTCAAGATGGAAGTGCCCGAGATTTATGAAGGCATCATCGACATTAAGGCCGTCGCGCGCGACCCAGGTTCGCGCGCGAAGATTGCCGTGATTTCCTACGATAACTCCATTGACCCTGTTGGGGCCTGTGTTGGTATGCGTGGTTCGCGCGTGCAGGCCGTCGTGAACGAGCTTCAGGGTGAAAAGATCGACATCATCCCATGGAACGAAGACATGCCGACGTTCCTTGTGAACGCGTTGCAGCCTGCCGAAGTATCCAAAGTGGTATTCGATGAAGATGCTGAGCGGATCGAAGTTGTTGTGCCGGAAGAACAGTTGTCGCTGGCGATTGGCCGTCGCGGCCAGAACGTGCGCCTTGCGTCCCAGTTGACGGGTCTGGATATCGACATCCTGACCGAAGAAGAGGATTCCAAGCGTCGTCAGGCAGAATTCGAACTGCGCACCGGCCTGTTTATGGAAGCCCTCGATCTGGATGAATTCTTTGCCCAGTTGCTGGTATCCGAAGGCTTCACAACCCTCGAAGAAGTCGCCTACGTCGAAGTGGACGAATTGCTGGTTATCGACGGTGTGGATGAGGCCACGGCAGGTGAATTGCAGGCCCGTGCCCGTGATGTGATTGACGCTAAGAACGCCAAGGCCCTCGAGAACGCCCGCGCATTGGGTGTCGAGGACAGCCTGGTTGCATTTGAGGGTCTGACACCCCAGATGATTGAAGCGCTGGCCAATGATGGTGTAAAAACCCTCGAAGATTTCGCCACCTGTGCGGATTGGGAATTGGCAGGCGGCTGGACCGTGGTCGACGGGGAGCGTTCCAAGGATGACGGTTCGCTCGAACCGTTCGAGATCACGCTGGAGGAAGCGCAGGACATGATCATGACGGCCCGTGTTATGCTGGGTTGGGTTGATCCCGATGACCTTGTTGCCGATGCTGACGAGGCTGACGCTGAAGAGGAGCAGGAGGCCTGATCTCAGGCCTCCGGGTGCCTCACATGGGTCGCGGCGGGCGAACCAAAGACCGTGATGTCTCAGAACGTCGATGCATCGTCACCGGCGAGACAGCCCCAAAGGCGGGGTTGGTGAGGTTTGTTGTCGGTCCCGACAATCAGGTCGTGCCGGACGTGTTGGAAAAGCTGCCTGGCCGTGGGATGTGGGTGTCTTGCACCCGCGACGCGCTGGATAAGGCGGGTAAGGGCCAGTTCTCAAAATCGGCCAAAGCACCCGTTCATGTGCCAGACGGATTGACGGACGAGGTTGAACGTCAAATGACACGGCGGGTCGTTGACCTGATCGCGTTGGCCCGCAAGGCGGGATTGGCGGTTTGCGGGTTCGAAAAGGTCAAGGGTTGGCTGAGCGGGGGCGAAAATGTCCGCGTGTTGATGCAGGCCTCTGATGGATCGGAACGCGGAAAGACAAAACTATGGACGCCCGAAGGGGCGCGTTATTTTGGATGCCTTACAGCGCAAGAGCTGGGACTGGCATTCGGACGGGGCGAAGTGATACACGGGGCGCTCGCCTCTGGTAGACTCAGCGACCGTGTTGTAGAGGAAGCGCTAAAGCTGAAAGGCTTGCGCGAGATAGGCGGCGATGAAGGCATCGCCCGGAAGGATAAAGAAGCTACATGAGCGATTCAGACGGCAAAAAGCCACTTGGAATTTCCCGACCCGGCAGTGTGAAGCAAAGCTTCAGCCATGGTCGTACCAAAAGCGTGGTCGTTGAAACGAAGCGCAAGCGCGTTGTCGTGCCCAAACCGGGTGCGGCCAAACCAACCGGCGCAGCAGCTGCCCCAGTAGGCGGTGATCCATCCAAACGCCCAGCGGGTATTTCCGACGTCGAAATGGCGCGCCGGATGAAAGCGTTGCAGGCCGCCAAGGCCCGTGAAGTTGAAGATGCCGCGAAGCGTGAAGCCGAAGAAAAAGAACGCGCCGCTGAACGCGAGCGTCGATTGGCCGAAATTGCGGCGAAAGAACAAGAAGACAAAGAACGCGAAGAGGCCGTAAAGGCCAAGCAGGACGAGGAAGAACGCAAAAAGCGCGAAGCAGAAGCCGCCGCACAGGCCGCCGCTGCCCCCGCTGCGATTGATCCGGCTGTTGCCCCTGTCCAGCGTCGTACGCCAACCGGTGGCGCTCCTACAGCAGCTCCGCGCAAGAAAGAAGACGACCGTGACACCCGTAAGACCAAAGGTCAGGACGATGGCCGTCGCGGTGGTAAGCTGACGTTGAACCAAGCGCTGCGTGGCGGCGAAGGGGGCCGTCACCGTTCTATGGCGCAAATGAAGCGCCAGCAGGACCGCGCCCGCAAAAAGGCAATGGGCCAAACGGTCGAGCGTGAAAAGGTCATGCGCGACGTGCAGTTGCCGGAGGCAATCGTGGTGTCTGAACTGGCCAACCGCATGTCTGAAAAAGTGTCTGACGTTGTAAAGGCCTTGATGACTAATGGTATCATGGCGACGCAAAACCAGACGATTGACGCAGATACAGCCGAATTGATCGTTGAGGAATTTGGCCACAAGGTCGTGCGCGTTTCCGATGCGGACGTGGAAGACGTGATCAAGATCGTCGAGGATGACGAAAAAGACCTCAAGCCACGTCCACCCGTCATTACGATCATGGGCCACGTTGACCACGGTAAGACTTCGCTGTTGGATGCGATCCGCAACGCAAAGGTTGTTGCTGGCGAAGCTGGCGGGATTACGCAGCACATCGGTGCGTATCAGGTGACGACGGACAATGGTGCAGTGCTGTCGTTCCTCGACACACCAGGCCACGCGGCGTTTACGTCCATGCGTGCCCGTGGTGCTCAGGTGACGGATATTGTTGTTCTGGTTGTCGCGGCGGACGATGCCGTGATGCCGCAAACAATCGAGGCTATTAATCACGCCAAGGCCGCGAACGTGCCGATGATTGTTGCCATCAACAAGATCGACCGCCCAGCGGCGAACCCTGACAAAGTGCGCACCGATCTGTTGCAGCACGAAGTGATCGTCGAAAAGATGTCCGGCGAAGTGCAGGACGTCGAAGTGTCTGCCATTACCGGTCAGGGTCTTGATGAACTGCTTGAGGCGATTGCTTTGCAGTCTGAATTA
>Ga0209654_1002792_pt1 | contig 11454 bp, 7 predicted proteins | sample SaaInl1SG_22_DNA_FD_184646 | JGI IMG/M metagenome (GOLD analysis project Ga0209654, IMG submission 184646) | Marine microbial communities from expanding oxygen minimum zones in the Saanich Inlet - ESP_161SG_22_DNA (SPAdes) (version 2) | ecosystem: Environmental > Aquatic > Marine > Intertidal... | reverse complement strand
AAGAACGGCCCTTCAGGTTGGGAAAATGTTCCTGCATCTTGTGCAACGAACTCTAACCGTACGTTTGCTTCTACAGGCGATGCAGTGGTTGCGGTTTGTATGAACATGTGTGCTTCATGTGTGGTCCTATCTACCTACCAGATGACGGTAAATGTAGATATGAATACAGTGACTGCTTGTGGTTCGCTAGACGCAGTAACCCTTGCTGGTCCAGTGAACGGATGGAGCGGTTCAGATACCTTGACTGATCCAGACGGTGACGGGGTATACTCGATCACGTTCAACGATGTAGATTCAGGAGCTTTCGAATACAAGGCGCGTTACCACGTAGCAGGTGCTACGAACTGGGAAGGCGGAGGCAACAAGATCGTTACGGTATCTTCAGATACGGCAGTAGCTTCTCGTTGTTTCGGTAATGATGTATATGGCGCATGTGCCCCAACTCCAGCTACGGCAGACGTAACTTGGATTGTAGACTTTACTCAAGCGGCATTCACTCCAGCTGATACTGTGTATTTGATGGGTGCTTTCACGCAGTGGGATGCAAATGCGATCGCATTTACAGCACACTCTACTCCAGGTCAGTACATCGCAACAGTAACCGATTTCTGTCCAGGAACTCTCGAGTACCGTTTCTCTAACGGTGACCCGACAAACACGATGAACCACGAGCCAGTAGATTCTGCATGTGGTGTGCCAAACGGTGTAGGCTCTTACAACAGATTCTTCGCACGTACAGGTTCAGCAGATACATTGCGTCACATCTTCGGTGCATGTTCATTCATCAACGTGGTTGAGAACAACATGGACGCGGTAAGCGTATACCCGAACCCAATGAACGAAACAGCTACTATCGCACTTGGAACCAATGATGTATACACGGTACGTGTTATGGACATCACTGGTCGTGTAGTTGCAGGATTCGACAATGCTCAGGGCAACGTAGAACTTACTCGTGGATCGATGACCCGCGGTATGTACTTCGTGAATGTTGCGAGCAGCACAGGCGAATACAAAACAATGAAAGTGGTTGTAGAGTAATCCTCGAAAACCTTTCGAATTTCAAGAACCCTCAGGCTTTGGCCTGGGGGTTTTTTAGTTTCAACACATCGGTAGCCCAGGGCCCCATCCATCCGGATAGCTCATAGACACCTGTAGCTGGTAGGACACAAAAAAAACAGGCCCCACTATGTGGAGCCTGCTTTATAGGTATGATTTGAAGGGTGTCGCCTTAGCTCACCAATCCATTTTCAACAGCGAAGCGAACCAAACCGGCCGTGTTGTTCATTCCCAGTTTGTTGAGAATGTTTTGGCGGTGGTTATCGATGGTACGCTTGGAGAGGAATAGTTTCTTAGAAATCTCTTCGTTGGTCAGCTGATCACAGATCAGTTGGATGATTTCAACTTCACGACGACTTAAACGTGCAACAGCAGGGTTGTCACTGGCCAGGTCGATCGAGCCTTTACCTAGAATACGACGCTCGATGAGTTCGTTTGCCAGGTGCTGTGCGTAGTAGAGTTTTCCTTCAAGAACAGTGTTGATCGCTTTGATCAATTCTTTGGTACCTACGTTTTTCATCACATAACCGCGGGCACCTGCTTTAAGCATATTCCCTGCGTATTCGATGTCATCGTAGTTTGAAAGCGCTAAAATGTGCTGCTCTGGGTAAGATTCGATGACGCGTTTTGCGAGTGATGAGCCGTCAGTTTCTTCTAGCTGGTAATCCATGATCACCAAGTCGAATGCATTATTTTTCAGCATGGTCATGGTTTCCTCACCATTTCCCGCTTCGAGAATATTAAAGACACAACAGTCAAAATCGCCCATCTCGAGCATAGTCTTTATACCGTCTCTAACGATCGGATGATCATCAACGATTAAGATTTTAACGTTTTTCTTTTCCATGGAGTGTAGTCTAATTATGGGTAGTAAATATACTACATACTGAGTATAAAAGTTACTTCGAGTGTCAAAATTAGAATTCGGAGTGGAATTTATTAGATGTGATGTGTAAAAGCAACTCTCTCATTTTACCGCAATTGAAAATAAACACCTATATTTGCAGAAACTTTTTTGGCACTCGGAAAGGGGACTTCGGTCCCCTCTTTTATTGGCCTTGATTTATGGAGTACGCGAAAGTAAGAGAAGCAGCAGAGCTCGCAGCAAGCGAAAACGGCGCGTTTTTGGTGGATGTAGAATTGAAGCCAAACAACGTCATCGTGGCGTATGTGGACGCTGATGAAGGTCTGAACATCGACCAGATTAAAATGATTAATCGCATGATTGAGGGCGAATTCGACCGCGAGGTGGAAGACTTTAATCTCACCGTGAGCAGTCCCGACCTTAATTTACCCCTTAGAATCTTCCGTCAATACCAGAAAAATGTCGGCCGCTTTTTGAAGGTGAAGTACAACGATCAAGAAGTGGAAGGACAGTTGTTAGAAGCTGATCCGGAGTTTTTGGTACTGAGCGTGCCACAAAAAAAGAAGAGCGCCCCGAACATTGAGCTAAAAATTAACTTTAGCGAAATCACCGAGGCCAAAGTTGCAATTAGATTTAAATAAGATTATTTAGTTTAGATACACAATGGAGAATCAAGCGATTATCGAAAGCTTCCTCGCCTTTAAAGAGGAGAAGAATATCGACAGAACTACGTTGATGGCTTTCATTGAAGAAGCCTTCCGTAACCAGCTTCGTAAGAAGTATGAAACGGACGAGAACTTTGATGTCATTGTTAACCCGGACAAAGGTGATTTGGAGATCTGGCACAACAGAACAGTTGTGGAAGACGGCGAGGTTGAGGATGAAAATCTAGAGATTGAACTTACTGCGGCTTTGAAAATAGAGCCAGATTACGAAGTAGGTGAAGAGGTTTCTCAAGAAGTAAAGTTGATCGACCTCGGTCGTCGCTTTATTTTGGCGTTCCGTCAAAACTTGGTAAGTCGTATTCAAGAACACGACAATGCTGAACTATTTAAGCGTTACAAAGACCTTGAAGGTGAGATCATCACCGGAGAAGTGCACCACGTACGTCACAGAGAGGTCATCGTATATGATGATGAGGGGAATGAGCTGATTCTTCCGAAAGATCAAATGATCGGCGAACGCGAGTTTTTCCGCAAGGGAGACCCGATTCGTGCGGTTGTGAAAGAAGTAGTTTTCCGTGGAACGAAGCCGGTTGTGATTATGTCACGTACGGACGAGCGTTTCTTGGCGAAGCTATTTGAACAAGAAATCCCAGAGGTGTACGACGGTTTGATCACTATTAAAGGTGTGGTTCGTATCCCTGGAGAGAAGGCAAAAGTAGCTGTAGAGTCTTACGATGACCGCATCGATCCAGTAGGGGCGTGTGTGGGTATGAAAGGTTCACGTATTCACAGCATCGTTCGTGAGTTGCGCAACGAGAACATTGATGTGATTAACTACACAACTAACCTTCAACTGTACATTCAACGTGCGTTAAGCCCGGCGAAAGTAACGAGTCTGAACATTGATGAAGATGCAAAAAGAGTGGAAGCATTCTTGGCACCTGATCAAGTTAGTTTAGCGATTGGTCGTGGTGGTACTAACATTCGTTTGGCGAGTAAGCTGATCGATATGGAGATTGATGTGTACCGTGATGACATTGAGATTGAGGACGATATCGAACTCGATCAATTTAGCGATGAGATTGAAGCTTGGGTGATTGCTGAGCTTAAAAAGATTGGCTGTGATACAGCAAAGAGCGTCTTGAAATTGACGAAGGAAGAATTGGTATCAAGAGCCGATTTAGAGGAGGAAACTGTAGATCGCATTTTCGCTGTCCTTAATCAAGAATTCGAAGACGAAGAATAAAGAAAACCTAAAGACACTCTATGAGTAGCGTCAGATTAAGTAAGGTCACAAAAGAGCTCAATATTTCCTTAGACCGTGCGGTTGAGGAATTGGCGAAGCAGGGCCACGAAATTCCTAACAACCGGAACCACAAGATTACCGACGATCAGTACGGGATCTTGAGGACCACCTTTGCAGATGATTTGCAACGCAAGAAACTTGCGGAAGAGGTGAGCCAGCAGGTCAAGGAGGAAAAGGAAGCCCTACGCGGTAGCAAAGAGGAGGAGACTCCAGCACCTGCACCGGTAGAAGCGGTTGAGAAAACCGAGCCAGCTCCGGCTCCGGAAGCTACGCCAGAAGCGGCGCCAGCACCAGAAGCCAAGGAAGAGGCTGCGCCAGCACCGGCGGCAGAAGTACCAGCGGTAGAGACTCCAGCAAAAGAGGAAGCTCCAGCAGTAGCAGCTCCGGTTGCCGAACAGGCACCTGAGGAGAAGAAAGCTCCTGAGGGGGTCGAAATCAAAGATGCTCCGGCAGAAGACGCTCAGCAAGTGGGTGGACTGAAGGTGATGGGCAAAATTGATTTGGAAGCGCAAAAGCCAAAGAAAAAGCCAGCTCCAGCAGCGAAGAAAGAAGCTCCGAAAAAAGCAGAAACTCCAAAACCAGCAGTAAAAGCACCGAAGAAATCCGGTGGTGGCGCAGTGATTAAGGAGCAAGCCAAAAAGGAAGAGCCGAAGGTTGAAGAAGCGCCTAAGAAAGAGGACACGGAAATCAAGACGAAGTACGTTAAGATTGACGGTCCAAGATTCACAGGACAAAAGATTGTTCTTCCGGTAGAAAAGCCAAAAGTCGATAAGAAAAAGCGCAAGCGCATCAAAACGCAAGGACCGGGTGGTGCTACACCAGCGCAACCGGACCCGAAACGTGGCGGCGGTGCTCGCGGTGGGAATCAGCGCGGTTCTTCGACCAACAAGGGTAAAGGTCGTCGCGGTGTACCTCCAGTGCAGAAGCAGGAGTTGACGGACGAGCAAATCCAGAAGCAGATCAAGGAGACGCTGGAAAAATTGACTTCCGGTAAGAAGAATAAAGGAGCAAAAATCCGTCGTGATAAGCGTGCTGAACGCCGTGAACGTGAGGAGTTGAAAGACATCCAACAAGCGGAAGAAAACAAAGTATTGCAGGTAACGGAGTTTGTTACCGTAACTGAGCTCGCGAACATGATGAGCGTTACCGTAAATGAAGTGATTGCTTCATTGATGGGCGTAGGTGTCATGGTGACGATGAACCAGCGTTTGGATGCAGAGATGCTCGAGATGGTGGCAGAAGAGTTCGGGTTTGGTGTAAACTTCGTGGATGAAGAGGTTACTGACACTTTCATTGAAGAAGAAGATAAAGAAGAGGACTTGCTCCCACGTTCACCTATTGTAACGGTGATGGGACACGTTGATCACGGTAAAACATCGCTCTTGGATTACATCCGTAAGGCGAATGTGATTGCTGGTGAAGCGGGTGGTATCACCCAGCACATCGGTGCCTACAACGTGAAAGTACACAATGGTCAAACGATCACCTTCTTGGATACTCCAGGTCACGAGGCCTTTACGGCGATGCGTGCACGTGGTGCCCAGGTAACGGATATTGCTATTATCGTAGTGGCGGCTGATGATGCTGTGATGCCACAAACGAAAGAGGCCATCGCACACGCTCAGGCAGCTGGTGTACCGATCGTTTTTGCGATCAACAAGGTAGACCGCGATGCAGCTAACCCGGACAAGATCAAGGAGCAACTCGCTCAAGAGAACATGCTTGTTGAAGACTGGGGTGGTAAAATTCAGAGTCAAGAAATTTCGGCAAAAACGGGTATGAACGTTGAGGAACTCCTCGATAAAGTCATCTTGGAAGCAGAAATGCTCGATCTGAAAGCGAACCCTAAGAAAAACGCCAGCGGTACCATCGTGGAAGCTTCCTTGGATAAAGGACGTGGGTACATGTGTACGGCGCTCGTTCAGGCAGGTACGATGAAAGTAGGTGACTACGTTCTCGCCGGTCAGTACAGCGGTAAGGTGAAAGCAATGCTTGATGAGCGCGGTTCGCGTATCAAGGAAGCTGGACCTTCTACGCCAGTGAGTCTATTAGGTTTGGACGGCGCACCTACTTCAGGTGATAAGTTCATCATTATGGACGACGAGCGTGAAGCGAAGCAGATTGCAGCGAAGCGCTTGCAGTTGCAGCGTGAGCAAAGTGTACGTTCTCAGAAGAAGATGACCCTCGAAGAGATCGGTCGCCGTTTGAAGGTGGGAGATTTCCAAGAGCTGAATATCATCTTGAAGGGTGATGTTGACGGTTCGGTAGAAGCGTTGTCTGACTCGCTACAAAAATTGACTACAGAAGAGATTCAAGTGAACATTATCCACAAAGGTGTTGGTCAAATCTCTGAAAGTGATATCCTACTCGCGACTGCATCTGATGCGATCGTGGTTGGTTTCCAGGTACGTCCTTCTGCTCAGGCAAGAAAATTGGCCGAGAAGGAAGAAGTGGAAGTTCGCATGTATTCGATCATCTACGACGCGATCAACGAGATTCGCGACGCGATGGAAGGTATGCTTTCTGCTGAGGTTAAGGAAGAAATCAACGGTACTGCAGAGATCCGTGAAACGTTCAAGATCTCGAAGGTCGGAACGATCGCAGGTTGTATGGTTACCGAAGGGGTTATCGAGCGTAACCGTGACGTCCGCATCATCCGCGATGGTGTTGTCGTGTACACGGGTAAGCTAGGATCACTGAAGCGATTCAAAGACGATGCAAAAGAAGTTCGTCAAGGCTTCGAGTGTGGTTTGAACATCGAGAAATTCAACGACATCAAAGTCGGCGATATCGTAGAGTCTTACTCTCACGTAGAAGTGAAGCGTACGCTCTAAGAGAAACTATAGATTTAGAAAGCCCCGATTCCACTACAGGTCTCGGGGTTTTTTTTGTGGCCAATTTTTAGCTCCACAACAACGCGCCCACTGCAAACAGCGCGCCATACACCAGCCCAATACCGATCAACCACTGGAACACCAGCACCAGCGTTGAGGGTCCTTTAGGCCCGTCGTACTCGCCGGCCTTCCATTCCACCGGCTTCCAAGCACCGCCCGGACGAACCGTTTGATAGAATTCCCTTAGCGTACTGCTCGACTCCGGCTGTGTCGCGTACATCACAACGATCCAGCTTACTGTGGTAAAGGCCACCGTGAAGAAAAAGCTGTTCGGGAACACCCACTCTAACGCGTAGTGCGCGATGGCATACGCGATGAATGGTGCTACCGTAGCTGCAATCTCCGCCCAAGCATTTATTCGCCACCAGTACCAGCGCAGAATGAGTACCAAGCCCAGCCCGGCACCACATTCCATGATGAACTGCCAAACCCCGGCAATGCTATCCATCAAAGTGGTGACCAGCAATCCTGCGATGGCCAGCACTAGTGTTACGATACGACTCATCGCTAAGCTCTTTTTTCGAGGTGCGTTCGGGGTAATAAAGCGCAAATAGAAGTCATTAATCAGGTAGGATGCACCCCAATTCAGCTGGGTAGAAATGGTGGACATGTAGGCGGCAAAGAACGATGCGAGCAGCATTCCCAAAAGTCCTTTCGGCATGTAGTCGCGCATTAGAAAAATGTATCCGAAGCGGTAATCGCGTTGGTATTTCAGTGCCTCTGGCAACTGCTCGCCATACACAGGCGCCCATGTGGCCGTCCAGGCATCCAGCTCCGACTGCTGATCCGCAGTGAGTGTTTCGCAATTTACCTGCTCGGTTAAGCATTCATAAGTAATAAATTCAGGAGCCGAGCTTGCTACATCTCCTTTCGAAGCATAGAGCACAATAGCGCTTAAGGCCACAATGATCCACGGCCATGGACGAACGGCATAATGCCCGATCTGGAATACGGCACTGGCTAAAAACGAGGAACGCTCATCTTTTGTGCTGAGCATGCGTTGTGCACTGTATCCACCACCGCCTGGTTCCGCACCTGGATACCATGAGGTCCACCACACCATACCAAAGAAAGCGAGGAAGGAGGCGAGAGAGATCTGGTATCCTCCACCGCTGGAGCCGCTTTCCCCTATGGCAGGAAGGAAGTTGAAGGTTTCTTCGGGTAAGGCCGCTTTGATCCCCGCGAGACCGCCGACCTCAGGTGCACGAAGGACGTAGATGGCGAGAACGATGGAGCCGCACATGGCGAGAATGAATTGGAAAACGTCCGTATAAACGACCCCTTTCAAGCCGCTAAAACTCACGTAAACGACCACTCCGACGAGCGCTAGACCCGTCCACAAAAAGGCATCACTTTCGCTCATTCCGAAAAACCCTTGTAGGAGGGTGATCATAGCGACATTCACCCAGCCCATGATCAAAATATTCATGAAGGCGCCCAAGTATATAGACTTGAAACCGCGCAAAAGTGCCGCTGGCCAGCCGGAATAGCGAAATTCGATGAACTCGACTTCCGTGGTTAGGCCGCTGCGTCTCCACAATCGGGCAAAAAATACGGTGGTAAGCATCCCTCCTGCCAGTAAGTTCCACCACAACCAGTTTCCAGAGATTCCGTATTGTCCGACCAGTTCGGTGACGGCCAAAGGCGTGTCTGCCGCAAACGTCGTTGCGACCATCGAAATCCCAGCGATGTACCAGGGCAGTGAACGACCGCCGAGGAAGTATTCGCTTAATGTGGTTTTTTTACTTCGGCCAAAATACAGGCCTATGACAATCGTAAGTAGGAGTAGTCCAACGAGGACGATGATATCGAGTGTGGAAAGTGACATGTTACTTTTTTCTGCGTTGAGCAAAGAAGCTGCTCATGACTTCACTGCATTCTTCTTCGAGCACCCCTTGGATGATCTCGGTTTTGGGATGTAAGCTACCGCCGTGATCGTTAAATCCACGTTTGGCATCCGAGGCGCCGTAGACGACCGTTCCGATCTGTGACCAGAATAGGGCTCCTGCGCACATGGGGCAAGGCTCTAAGGTGACGTACAGGGTACATTTGGGTAGGTATTTGGCACCGAGGTAGTTGCTTGCTGCTGTAATGGCTTGAATTTCAGCGTGTGCGGTAACGTCGGTTAGGCGTTCGGTCAGGTTGTGAGTGCGTGCGATGATACGTCCACCAGCGACGATAACCGCGCCAACAGGTACTTCTCCGACGGCGGCAGCTTGGTGCGCTTCGGCTAATGCGGCACGCATAAATAGGTTGTGATTATTTAGGTCAATCATCTTGTACGCAAAATAGGGAATTGGCCCACAAGTTTGGCTATTTTTGCTGCTCAAACACTTTTGACATGTACAGATCTCATACTTGTGGCGAATTGCGCGCTGAACATATTGGACAAACCGTAACCTTAGCGGGTTGGGTTCAACGCTCACGTGAGCTTGGTGGAATGACTTTCCTCGACTTACGCGATCGCTATGGCCTTACTCAGGTGGCGTTTAACGAAGAATGGGATGCCGAGCTTTTGAAAGCGGCGCGTCAGCTGGGCCGCGAGTGGGTGGTGCAGATCGAAGGTGAAGTGATCGAGCGTCACAGCAAGAATAAGAACATGCCAACGGGTGAGATTGAGATTAAATCCATCGCGCTGAAAGTATTGAACGCTGCGAATACGCCGCCGTTTACCATCGAAGATGAAAGTGACGGTGGAGAAGAATTGCGCATGAAGTACCGGTACCTAGACTTGCGTCGTGGTCCGTTGCAGCGCAATCTTGCCTTGAGAAACCGTGTGAACATCGAAGTACGCAAGTTTTTGGATGCACAAGGATTCATGGACATCGAGACGCCGTTCTTGATCAAATCTACGCCGGAAGGTGCGCGTGATTTTGTGGTGCCTTCGCGCATGCAAGAGGGTAAGTTTTATGCATTGCCACAATCGCCACAGACCTTTAAGCAGCTGCTTATGGTGAGTGGATACGACAAATATTTCCAGATCACACGCTGTTTCCGCGATGAGGATCTGCGTGCCGATCGTCAGCCGGAGTTTACACAGATTGACTGTGAGATGGCGTTTGTGGAGCAGGAAGATATTCTCAACACGTTTGAGGGGCTGTTGCTTCATTTGTTGAAAGACGTGAAAGGTGTTGAGATTGATAACGTACCTCGCATGACCTATGCGGAGGCGATGGAGCGCTATGGAAATGACAAGCCGGACATTCGTTTCGATATGGAATTGGCGAATCTAAATGCGCTGACCAAAGACCTCGGATTTGTGGTGTTTGATCAAGCTGAGACAGTGCTTGGGATTGCGGTTCCTGGTGCTGCAGCATGGACGAGAAAGCAGATTGATAAGCTGACCGATTGGGTGAAACGCCCGGACATCGGCATGAAGGGCATGGTGTACTGTAAAGTCAATGAAGACGGTACATTGAAGAGCTCCGTAGATAAGTTTTACAACGACGAGCAGAAGGCTGCATGGGTGGACGCTACCGGTGCGAAGCCTGGCGATTTGATCTTGATTTTAGCAGGAGAGGAACGCTTGACGCGCAAGGCAACTTCTGAGTTGCGTTTGCACATCGCAGAAGAGCTCGGTTTCCGTGATCCGGAGGTGTTTGCCCCGCTGTGGGTAGTGGATTTCCCGTTGCTAGAGTGGGATGAGGATAGCGGTCGCTATCATGCGATGCACCACCCGTTTACTTCGCCGAAGCCTGAAGATATTGAATTGATCGATACAAAACCGGGTGAGGTTCGTGCGAATGCGTACGATTTAGTACTTAACGGTAATGAGATTGGTGGTGGATCGATTCGTATTCATGACCGTGAGTTGCAGAGCCGCATGTTCGATCTTTTAGGATTTAGTAAAGAAGAAGCAGAGAAGCAGTTCGGATTTTTGATGAGTGCCTTCGAGTACGGTGCGCCTCCACACGGCGGTCTGGCATTCGGTTTCGACCGTTTGGTTGCGATTTTAGGCGGTGCTGAAGTGATTCGTGATTTCATTGCTTTCCCGAAAAATAATGCGGGTCGCGATGTGATGATTGATGCTCCAGCGACGATCGATTCCGTTCAGCTTGATGAGTTAATGCTCAAAACGACTGTTCAAACGGAAGAGTAACTAGGTCTTTTATTTCGTAATTTAGAGGCACTTAACACCTCTATATGCTACGTACACTACTACTATCAGTAGCCTTTGCCGCCTTTACATTTTCCGCCACAGCTCAAAAAAACACTTCTAACTCTTTGACAAAAAGAGAGATAGAAGACATGACTTGGGTTGAGGCCATGCAAGATTACCGTGTGAATTTCCATACGGTGGTTCAAAAGTTTGACGATGCCTTCGAAGGGAAGACCTACGAAAAAGGCCATGGTTGGAAACAGTTTAAGCGCTGGCAGCACTTTATGGAGTCTCGCGTGGACGCCGATGGCAACCGTCCGCATCCAGGTGTATTGTACCAAGCTATTCAAAAACAAAAGCAGAGCAGTACCACAGAATATGGGGATTGGACCGCGATGGGACCGTTTGACGCGCCTTCCAATGGTGGGATCGGTCGTATCAATAATGTGGCTTTCCACCCGCAGCACAATGACACGATCTATGCGGGTGCGCCGGCAGGTGGATTGTGGGTGAGCTACGACGACGGACAGAGCTGGACGACGTTTACCGATGAGCTTACGAACCTT
>Ga0209654_1002781_pt1 | contig 11507 bp, 13 predicted proteins | sample SaaInl1SG_22_DNA_FD_184646 | JGI IMG/M metagenome (GOLD analysis project Ga0209654, IMG submission 184646) | Marine microbial communities from expanding oxygen minimum zones in the Saanich Inlet - ESP_161SG_22_DNA (SPAdes) (version 2) | ecosystem: Environmental > Aquatic > Marine > Intertidal... | reverse complement strand
ACCCTGTCTTGCTACACTTTAGCGTAGCAAACTCAATAAAGTGTGCCATGCTTTTTCCTATGTTTTTCATACACTTGCTACACTTGCTACACTTGCTACACTATTTTGAAACTTTTTGTAAAAAAAAACATACCCCCCGAGAAAAACCTATATAGGGATTTTATTTTGTGTTTGCGTTTAATCCAAACCAGCTAAGGCCAAATACAGTCATTGGTGTGTTATGGGGTTCATGGTCCTGATAAAAGCATCTGTCAATTCAGGTGCCAAGATCCGAGTAACGAGGTCCGAGGTTCGAGGACGAAGGAAAGATATAGAATATCACTGAATTATGATCAATGATCCGTGGTTCTTGGACCTCTGGATTAGCTTTTATTATGTTTTAAAAGCAAAACATTGCCTGATCTGGTATCTAGACTAGCTTAGTGGATACATGTCTAGTGCCTTGGCATGGACCTAAGGCAACCCTAATGAAAATGGATGATCAAATCATGCCTCTTTTTACCCCCACACGTCTGGCTGGTGAAAATAACCTGGAAAAGTTTATTCCTAAAATGGGCGGCATCTATTCTAATGAGCGGAATTATGATTTTGGTGCAGGGCAGCACCGTGACGTGTCTATGCTATCACCATTTATTCGGCATAGGTTGGTGCTAGAGCAAGATACAATAGCCCGGGCTTTAGCCGCGCATGGGCTTGAAGGTGCTCAAAAATTTATTGAAGAGGTTATTTGGCGTGGTTATTTCAAAGGGTGGCTGGAACGCCGGCCGCAGATATGGAGTTTTTACAAGCAGAGATTGGGTAAAGATATTCATATGCTTGAACGTGATAGAAGGTTGCACAGTAATGTAGAGGCCGCGATAACAGCACAAACTGGTTTAGATTATTTTGATTCTTGGGCGGAAGAATTAATAGAAACAGGATACCTTCATAACCATGCTAGGATGTGGTTCGCATCTATATGGATATTCACGTTGAATTTACCTTGGGCGCTTGGGGCTGATTTCTTTCTGAGGCATTTGGTGGATGGAGACCCTGCTTCTAATACTCTGGGCTGGAGATGGGTGGCAGGCTTGCATACCAGAGGTAAGCCTTACCATGCACAGGATTGGAATATTGCTAAATTTACAGGGCATAGATTTCAACCCGAAAAAGGTGAGCTAAAAGATGTTGTTGAAGGATTAGAAGCACAAGAACCAGATGGTTTGCCTCCGGTTCAACATTTACGGATTCCGGATACCCCTAAAAAGGATATTCCATCACTTTTATTAATTACGGCGGAAGATTGCCGACCTGAAGATTTTGAATTATCCAATTATAATATTATAGGAAGTGTTGCTTTATCGTCGAGCCATCTCCGATCACCACTTTTGGTGTCAGAGAGAGTCAAAGAATTTGAGATGGGTGCTTTAAAAGATACGGCTGAAAGGCAGCATTACTCTAATCAAATGCAGCATGCGGGCGCATTAGCAAACCTTGTGCAAATGGCAGAAGAATCAGGGGCGAAACAAGTAATTACATCATATCTTCCTGAAGGCTATCTGCGTGACTGGATGAATGATGCAATCCCCGCGCTTAATGCTGCTGGGATCAGTTTTGCTGAACTTCATCGTCCATGGGACGCTCTAATATGGCCGCATGCAACAGCGGGGTTTTTCAAGGTTAAGAAAAATATTCCCAATATCCTATCAAAGGCAGGGTTGCTATAAATTTATGATTTGAGTTTAGTTTGCCAAACATCATAAAATCCATATATCGGAATAAATCATATGAAGTAATTGCTATCAGATAATGGCAACGTATATGATTTTTTATTCATATATTATCTAAATATAATTGACGTCTATTTCCATATTTGTCAGGGTAATAAAACAGGTTGGGGGAAATATGTCTGTTTGTTATTCAATGTTTTTTAAGCGTTATATCTGTTTATATGTGACCATCTGCTCACTATGTGTCTTTGGAACAAAAATAGGATCAGCAGATGATGATTTGTTGGAAGGTGCTGATGTGGGCTATGGCGAATATCTAGCTGGTGAATGTGTCGCTTGTCACCATAGTGAAGGAGTTGCCAAAGGCATTCCGTCAATTACTGGCTGGGACCCCGAAGCTTTTGCTAGCGTCATGCGCGCTTATCGCGCAAAGGAAATAGACCACAATGTAATGCAGATGATTGCGGGGCGGCTGGCAGATGATGAAATCGCATCGCTGGCAGTTTACTTCGAAACCCTCAAAGAAGAGCAATAAATATATTAATTTTTGCATATATATCTATTTTAATTGTAATTTATCGCATATTATCTTTTTATAGAAAAATAAACAAAGGAGAGGATTAATGAACGTTTCAAGAAGACAATTTGGAAAAGTGTTGTTGGCAGGATCTAGTGCACTTGCCATGCCATCATTAGCTTTTGGTGCCGCACCTAAAGTTGTTGTTGTTGGCGGTGGTGCCGGTGGAGCAACTGCTGCGCGTTATATAGCGAAGGATTCAAAAGGTGCTGTTGATGTTACTTTGATTGAAGCATCCAAGCAGTATTATACTTGTTTCTTCTCAAATCTCTATCTTGGTGGCTTCAGAAGCTACAGCTCCATTGGGCATACATATGAAGGACTGTCATCCAATCATGGTGTTAATGTTGTTCATGAATGGGCATCTTCTGTTGATAGCGCAGCCAAGAAAGTAAATTTTTCTTCGGGTGCTAGCGTATCTTATGACAAACTTGTGCTTTCGCCGGGTATCGATTTAAAATACGAAACCGTTAACGGATATTCAGCGGAATCCCAAACCCGCATGCCACATGCCTGGAAATCAGGAACACAAATTCAGGTCATCCGTGATCAGGTTCTGAATATGCCAAAAGGTGGTACATTTGTAATGGTTGCCCCGCCAAACCCGTATCGGTGCCCACCTGGCCCGTATGAGCGGATTTCCATGGTTGCACACTTGTTGAAGGAAAATAATCCATCAGCAAAGATTATCATCCTTGATACGAAGGCAAAGTTTTCTAAACAGGGCCTGTTCATGGATGGCTGGAATAGACATTATGCCGGAATGATTGAGTGGATTGATCCTGATACACATGGTGGTATTTTGAATGTAAACCATGACACTATGGAAATTGAAACCGATCTTGATACCTTTAAGGCGGATGCAGCTTGTGTCATCCCTGGTCAGAAAGCTGGGGCAATTGCCATGGCTGCTGGTGTTAATGATGGCGACTGGTGCCCAATTGATCCGTCAAGCATGGCATCCCGCGCGGACAGCGATATCTATGTTCTAGGTGATGCTTCGGTGGCTTCTTCCATGCCTAAATCTGGCTTCTCAGCCAATAGCCAAGCAAAGGTTGCCGCCAACCATATTCGTGGCGCATTGACCGGAAGTAAGGTATATAAACCACGCTTTGCTAATACCTGCTGGTCACTGATTGCTACCAATGATGGTGTGAAAGTTGGTGCAAATTATGAGGCTGGATCAGAAAAGATTGATGTAGTTGATAAGTTTATCTCACAAAATGGTGAGGCTACTGACATGCGTCAAGCAACTTATGAGGAATCTATTGGTTGGTATGAAGGCATTACTACTGATATGTTCTCATAACAGTCATTGAAAACATTTAATAAACATTAAGGCGGCACATGGCCGCCTTAATTGTTCCTAAGTCATTGAGACATACAGCTCACACTCCAATGACGCGAACATTCCCTGGATGTTTAGGTGCTACCTGTCCTTGCTTGGTTATATAGTTTTCGACCAGATCATAAATCGCGGGGCCCTCGACATCTTCGCTTACCGATGCCCAGCCTCCAACTACATATTTACGGTCAGATTCAATCAACTGACCTGAACTGATTAGACGCATATCACTTATGCGGCTACCCATTTGTTCTTTTGGCTCGCAAGTATAGCTAAACCCACCAACCCGCACCATATCACCGCCTTGCTGGAAAAATGGGTCAATATTGAACAAATTATCACAGACATCTTCCAGAATATCTTTCAGCATCTGGCCTGACATTTCGGTTCGATAGACTTCTGGATAACTCATTGATGTTTGAGTATACAAATCATCAATGGTAATGTCCTGTCCCGGTAATAATGTTGTTCCCCATCTAAATCCTGGACTTAGTGCTATTTCCGTATCACGTTCGGCCATAATGGCATCACAAATGATATCATCCCAGCTTCCGTTAAAATTGCCTCGTCGGTATAAAAGCGTTTCAGCTTTTCCTATGATACGGTTGCATTCGGCTTCATATGGGGCGCGGAGCGAAGCAATATGCGAAGCCATATCAGGGTCGGATGGAACAATATCAGCAAATACAGGAATAAGGGTTGAGCTGGCATCAACAACTTTTCCGCCTTCAACCTTCAGATCTACACGGCCAAGATATTTTCCATGTGAGCCAGATGAAAGTAGTAATGTATCATTAATTTTAATTGCCTCGGGAATGGCATCATGCGTATGCCCTGTCAAAATAACATCAATGCCGTTAATCTCGCGCGCTAGCTTCTGATCAACGTCAAATCCATTATGTGATAATAAAACAACGACCTCAGCCCCATTCTTACGTGCATCGTCAACATTCTTCTGGATCACATCTGGACGGATCCCAAATGACCAACCTTCCACCATATGACGTGGATTAGCGATAGGCGTATATGGAAAATGCTGACCTATCACTGCAACATTTACACCACCTTTTTCAAAATAAGCCGTGCTATCAAAAACAGGTTCATCCCATTCCGTATCAAAGACATTGCCGCCAAGAAACGGATAACCCATCTCATCAACCAATTCTTCAACACGTTCCTGACCAAAGGTAAACTCCCAATGCCCAACCATCGCATCGGGTTTTAGCATCTTCATGGCTGATACCATATCCGCGCCATTCGTTTTCAATGATGTGTATGAGCCTTGCCATGTGTCACCACCATCAAGCAACAACACTTTATCTTCACCACGATCGGCACGAATAGCCTTGATTAACGAAGCGGTGCGATCCAAGCCGCCAAGCTTGCCGTACTCCATCGCCAGAGGAACATAATCCACCATCGTATGGGCATATGCTAGTGGAGTTTCTGGTGCAATGTTAAAGTGCCTTAAAAATTCTTCACCAATCAGATGGGGTGGGATACCTTCAAACGCACCTACACCATAATTTTCAGAAGGCGGGCGGAAATAAACGGGTTTTAACTGGCCATGAAGGTCTGTTAAATGAAGCAGCGTTACCTGTCCTTTTGCATCAAAGCGTAAGAGATCATCTATGCTGAGAGCTTGTTTTGCGGCAAATGCCGCCCAAGGCTTTCCAGCTAGTAATGCCGCCGTTACAGATGCCATTTGAATAAATTCACGACGGGAACGCATGCTTTGATCCTTTAATGTAATGGCTTATTTCTTTACCAAACTTATTCAGAAAAACTTTTCAGATAGGCGATTACATTTTTACGATCTTTTTCTTTCTTAAGACCACCAAATGCCATCTTTGTGCCTTTGATATATTTCTTTGGCTTTTCCAGATATCCATCAAGAGTTTCTTCATTCCATACAATGCCACTTTCTTTCATGGCCTTGGAATATTTCTTATAGCTTTCGAGTGAGCCAGCGGTGCGACCCATAATATTAACCAGATGTGGGCCAGTTTTATTTTTTTCTTTATCAACAACATGACAGGCTTTACATTTTTTGAATACCTTTTCACCTGCTTTAATATCACCCGCCATAGTGGGTGCTGCCGCTAATACGCCAAGAGCTGCTGTAATCATAAATAGTTTTTTCATAACATATTCTCCGTAATTTTCATCCCACACCTTAAATTACTCGCCTTCAGGTGTTACACCAATATCGCGTGCTTTACCGATGATTTGGGTTGGAACCATACAATTTGACATGCATGGATTTGCATCTGTGATTTGAACGTCTGGCCTTGGGTCAGGTAATACAAATCCATTTTGATTTGGCATTTCAATGCTACCAATATTTTCGTGACTCACTTCATATTCGTCATCGATAATGTCATTCATGTAAAGCAGATATGCTACAACCTGATAGGTTTCGTCATGGCTTAAGGATTGTGCTTCACCGAATGGCATCGCACGATAAATATAGTCATACATGGTAGACGCATAAGGCCAATAGCTGCCTGTTGTTTTAACAGGGTCGTGGCTATCTAGCGTACCTGCACCACCTGCAAGAACTGGCCAAGCATCTACACCTTCACCAAAATCACCATGACAGGCGGCGCATCGATCTAAATATACTTCTTCACCATCATAGGCATTGCCTGAACCAACTGGTGCGCCAAGACCATCTGGACGTACATCTATATCCCAACCAGCAACTTCTTCAGGTGTTGCCAACGCACCTAAATTAAACACTCTCTCACTTGCCTGTGAAACGGATACAGATAGAGCCATGCCAATCGTGGCATAAGATACATATTTAACCAAGTCTAACATTGTCTACCTTTCCGCTTTTGTTTACAAGCCAGGTTGCAATTGAATTGTTGTGATAAACAGAGCTAAGTCCACGCACATTTTGCAGTTCTTGAATAGTTGGCTGAACATAACCAGTTTCATCTATTGCCCGTGATTGAACCAGTAATTCTTCACCATTCCATTCAAATGGCATAGTGAAGCGGGTTAGGCATTTTTCCATGATAGGGCCATGTAATTCAGCAGTTTTCCAGTTCTTGCCCCCATCAATGGAAACATCAACACGCGTAATTTTCCCACGTCCAGACCAGGCAAGGCCACGTAATTGATGAACACCTTTTTGTAAGATTGGTTTTTCCGGGCTTGGGCTGGTGACAACAGATTTAGCATCCATCACCCATGTAAACATTCTGGCTTTGCCATCTGACATCAAGTCGGTGTATTTGGATGTTTCTTCACGCGCCATATAGGGCATATCACCAAATTCTAGTCTTCGTATCCATTTGACCCACATATTACCTTCCCACCCGGGAACAACTAACCGGGCAGGATAGCCCTGCTCAGGGCGTAACGCTTCACCATTCATAGCCCATGCAATCATGCAATCATCAAGCACCTTTTCAATTGGAACTGACCGATTCATTCCGGCAGAATCGCCGCCTTCTGCAAGCATCCATTTAGCATTTGGTTTTAGGCCTGTTTCGCGCACAAGATCAGACAGTTTAACGCCAGTATATTGAACATTATGCACCATGCCAAAGGTGAACTGACAACCATTTAGCTGTGCCCCACGCCATTCCATACCACCATTAGCGGCACATTCCAGAAAATAGAATTTATTTGTTTGTGGAAACCGCTTTAAATCTTCAAGGGTGAAAATTAATTCCCTATCAACAAGGCCGTTAATCATTAGCCGGTAATCTGATGGAATAACTTCTGGAACGCCACCATGATGACGTTCAAAGCAAAGACCGTTGGGAGTAACAAAACCTTCTAAGTCTTGAAGTGGAGTAAAATTAACAGAAGATTCGGTGCTTGCTGTTAGCCATTCCACATTTCTGCGCACAACATGATTTTCATATTCTGATGGCATGCCATAGGGATTAGCATCTACTCCGGCCCCTAGATATGGGGTCCATTCAGAAACATTTGGCGGCAAGTTATCTGGATTGGATTCTGCCAATGTCATTTTTGAAGCACCGGCAACGCCTAGCGCTGCAGTTCCGCCTAGTAAAGCACGCCGAGAGATTACACCATTAGTCTTTGTGTCATTCATTGTTATTCCCCACTACTTTAGTATAAATTATTATTCGACTTTCATTTTCTTGGATAAGTTAAAGACTTCACCCGTATCCTCAGTCCAGATAAACTCAAATGTTCCTGCTTCTGTTACCTTAAATGGAAAAGTAATAAATGGGTTCGCAGAAACCGATGGCTTTATCTCAACAGAAAAGATTGTATCACCATTAAATTTAGCTTCAAATGATGTAATGATCTGCCGAGGAATAGTATTTCCATCGCCGTCTATAACACGCCCGCTATGCATGGGGTGACGGATGAGTGTTTTGATCTCTATTATCTCATCTACTTCAGCCGTTTTCGGGACACGTACTCTTGGTTTAACATCTGTCATATGACTCTCCTTAACCGCCACATCCGCCAATAGTCACCTTTACAGTGGCTTCTGCTTTGGCAAAGCTTCCATCATTCAAAGCAGCTAGGACATATACATTCTGTGTTTTGGATAGCCGCATTCGTGTGGTCGCATAACACGCACCCATAGCTGGTGTGAAATTGAATACAGCAACATCACTATCCGGATTGCCATCAGCAAAGACATAAACAGATTTTACATAATTATCTGCTGTCATTGGGCTATCAACTTCAAAGCTTAAGTTAACCTGATTGCCGTTTTCTGCAATATCCGGCATATCAAGGCTAATCAAATCATCTATAACGTTAGCACCACCAGTAATTTCATTAATTCTTGCAGCGACAGCATCAACAGTGGCATGCGCCTGCCATGGCAAAGCCATGCTTATTGCAGTGGCGCCAAAAATCGATATTGCTTTACGCCTAGAAACAGATTTCAAATATTGTTGTATCATTTTTTCCCCTCGGTAAATGCCGTGTGGTTGAATATGAATAATAATATTATGGTTATAAAGCCATATAGAGTAATTATAATGCCTAATATGCAATAAATTACAATGATTATATATTAATATGTAATATTTTATATATGTCTAATGATACCGGTAATTATTTATTCGTGAGTGCGTATTCCGATATCTGCCACCAAAACATTTCGGCATCCGAATAACCAACCAAACGGTCTATCTCAATCCGATTTTCAAGAATGAGAAAAGTTGGCGTCCCTCTTAGGTCAGAGGAAATTTTAATATCTTCTGGCAAGGCCGATCCAAACTCTAATCTGGTGAGAGGTAGACTATCTGCATATGGGGATTTATGATATATCCTGCCTATATCACGTTCCCATGCCATGCAATAAGGACAATGTTGTGATGTAATCATGATCAGTTCTCTTGCAGCTAAAACTGGCCTAACATAGGTAACGCAAGATATAGCTAGAACTATGGACATGGCAGATGCCCATAATATAGCTGTTTTTTGAAATGGTATGAGACGATCTAACATTTATAAGATACGTGCAAATTCGCTAAACGCGTTTTCTTTTTTCTTTGTGGCTTTTGATGTTATGTTAATTTGATTGTGGTTTTCATCTAAAGCAAGATTGATCAATGTGATGATATTTGGACTAGCTATAGAATAGATCATGTGTCGGGAAACTCGCATATGATCAACAATCTTGTTCTCTCTTAAAATCGATAATTGTTGGGAGACCATATATTGTTTTGTATCCAGTGACTGACATAATTCATTTACAGATTTAGGAGCGTCTCTCAGAGCAAGGCATATTGCCAGCCGTAATGGATGCGATAAAGCAAAGAATATTTTTGTTACTTGGCTAGCCTCATTACCAATGCTCATCCTGTTTATTTTCCTATTGAAGGGTTATTAATATGATCCATTTGTTTAGTCGGTCTATCATGACCATCGATAGTATTCTTCAACCATTCTCCACTACTTTTGTAGAATTCCTCAGGGTCAACATTCATATATGCATCACCGGGGCGCCAATTTGCTGGTGTCGCAAGGCTAGTTTCATTAGTATTGATAAGCGCTTTCTGAACTCGCAATAACTCATCTACAGACCGGCCTATATGCATAGGATAATAAATAATTGCCTGAATAATTTGTTCGGGATCAATAAAAATACAGGCGCGAACGGTAGTTGTATTTTTATTGCTGTCATTAATCATATTATATGCTTGCGCGATTGCCATGCTGATATCTTCAATGATTGGAAAATCGATAGACATATCCGTATGAGCTTTTATCCATTCAACCCAGCTCCGGTGGCTAAAAATGCTATCAATGGATAACCCGAGTAATTGAACATTCAAATCATCAAATTCTTCCTTTGCTTTCGCCAGGCTGATAAATTCGGTTGTGCATACTGGTGTAAAATCCGCTGGATGACAGAACATTAACACCCATTTCCCTTTATAATCTGAGAGTGAAATCTCACCTTTTGTAGACCGTGCTTGAAAATTAGGTGCCAGATTACCAATTGTCAGTTTTGAACTATTGGACTCGCCTGTGAGGTTATCGCTTTTGACTTGATGTGTCATGTTTCTTTCATTTCAAAAATATTTTGATCTTTTTACATTGTCATGTGCGCGAAGTAAAAAGAATTAATGCCTACAATCAAATTTCACTAACTATCAGTACGCTTATATTGATTGCTGCAAATGCTTGATCAGGTGTTTTGCAGTTTCAGTTCTATAAATTAATAGTGAAAGCCAATCCTTATGGCATATAGCTCCAAGTATCGATAGTCGAGGTACCCTGATGTGGGGTTAAATGAGGGGCTAGTATTATAGTTAATGATAATATGTATAAATATCAGTTAGTTAATAAGTGTGATTGGAATCCCCTCTCTCCGCCATATTTCATATATTAGAAACCCCGAATAAATACCCCTTTTAGGTGACTGTTGATTCGTATGGAATGCACGTAAGTGTAGTTATGTGCCATTTTGAATATGTGTGTAGATAAAACGGCTTAATATATTCGGATGGCTAGATGAGTATGCTGCAAGAGGTACCAGATTTGCTTGATTCCTATGAACGTTTCTTTTCCAAGTTTAATCTCAGTAAAGAGCAATTCTTTAATTTCGGTATCTGCGAGACAATCTACGCACCACTTTGTAAGGCCAAAGAAGGCTGGGACGAACTCAAAAGACGAATTAGCAACAATGATACGGTTTATATTCGTGGCTTTGGCAGAGATTCTAAAGGGAGCCCTCTTTTTCAAGAGTTTTACTCTCAAGTTTTCGGCAATACGAATGTGAAGATTGACCCCTCGAACAATAAAGAGCCAACGACTGTAATCCGAGAAATGACCGGATATTCCAAAATCGAAAGTGTTAAGTATGAGCCTATCCGTAATTATCAAGTCTCGCACATATTTGGCAGAACCAAAAACATCTTCATGTTTACCGCGCCTTGGAACATCGTCTACCTTCCGAAATTGATCGACCCTTTTACGGGCCACGAAGCCAAAGGCGATTTAATTAAAGAATACCAAACGCGGTTCCAGCAGAAAAGTTACACACTTTTCAAACCTCTGATTGAGGAATATAACAAGATTATTTCAGAGCCAGATTTGCAGACACGTATTGATGAATATTTTGAGAACATTTCAAACAGCCATCCACAGGAAGATATTGATAAACTGAGAAAGTCAGTACAAAAGGAGTTATCACCGATTAATTCACCATAGGTGAATAACTGTTTCCAATGATACCTAGACAGGGATACGAACGTAAGAGTGGTACAGTACCTCTATCATCTGTTCAAATCTCACCCCTAAACAGAGAGGTATCGAACATAATCTTCTCAATATCTGACAAAATATGTTACTGTTGGAAAAATGGGTTTTGGGAAGATATTACCGTGTCATCAACAGAAGATTTACAAAGCCGGTTTGC
>Ga0209654_1002779_pt1 | contig 11515 bp, 9 predicted proteins | sample SaaInl1SG_22_DNA_FD_184646 | JGI IMG/M metagenome (GOLD analysis project Ga0209654, IMG submission 184646) | Marine microbial communities from expanding oxygen minimum zones in the Saanich Inlet - ESP_161SG_22_DNA (SPAdes) (version 2) | ecosystem: Environmental > Aquatic > Marine > Intertidal... | reverse complement strand
CAAAGACAGTGGATCATTCAAGCGGCATACGAACAAAACATTATGCCTACGACAGAAGGCGGTCTTGACTTCAAGAATAACCTAACCCAAGTCATTGATGGCTATCCTGGGCATGAGCACTCCTTCCCTATTTTTCCATTGTACAAGGATGTCATAGACATGGTAGCTTTTTCAAGAACAGTCTATACGCCTACACTTTTGGTAGCTTATGGCGGTCCATGGACGGAGAATTACTTCTACGCGACAGAAAACCCTCATGATGATCCAAAGTTGACGCACTTTATGCCGCATTGGAATTTAGACTCACGTACACGCAGACGTAATGCCGGCTGGTTTATGGAAGATGAATATGTACATGTGGAGCAGTCTACTTTCGCTAAAGACTTAGTTGAAGCTGGTGGGCGTGCAGGTGTCGGTAGTCATGGTCAGTTGCAAGGACTCGGCTATCACTGGGAACTTTGGGCTGTACAGTCTGGAGGAATGAAAGAATATGACGCGCTTAGAGTTGCTACGATTATCGGTGCAGAGGCAATCGGTCTGGAAAATGATTTAGGAAGTCTAGAAGTAGGTAAACTAGCTGACTTACTCATCCTGAAAAGTAACCCATTAGATAACATCAAGAATTCGAAAGACATCAGTCACGTTATGTTCAATGGCCGATTGTATGAAGGCAATACGTTGGACGAGATTCATCCAGCACAGAAGAAAATGGCAAAATTCTGGTGGCAGGATTACGCACCAAAAGGTGTCCCGGGTATTAAGAAGTAAGACAAACAGCATTAAAAACAAGAAGCCGCCTCGACATGTCGAGGCGGCTCTTTTCTCAATTAAACAAGGAGACTAACCCTTATTTGTTTCAATGCTCCCTTTCACCTATGTCGGCATTGATTTGTGTAAGCCTTTCGGCTTAGCAAGACTATATACTTTGGTAACGGCAAGCTGAAGAATCTATGGCCCCGGTCTCTCAATGAATTCAGCCATATTGAGATCTCAAGCAATCACTAAACCCTTACTCAGATGATTTCTAGACAATGGAAATGCATTTTAAAAGAAGCATCACATGATGAGTATATCACATTCCTGAATGACGTTGTCTTTGCAGCCGCAAAAGAATTACCAGGCTTTATCCAAGCTAATATACTTAAACGAAAGACGACACATGGCTTAGAGTTTATGGTGACTACCCTATGGAAAAACCTTGATGCGATTAAAGCCTTCGCTGGAGAAGACACTTCGGGTATTAGAAGAGTCTACCAATATGGACATCGATGGTGATGGTCAGGTGGGGTAAAATAGGTGATTGGGTGATTGGGTGATTGGGTGATTGGGTGAAATTTGACTTACCAAAAAGCCACTACCAACTATTCATTGTTAATTACCCATTAAACTTCTTAAGAGGTTCTGGTGAACTAACACTTCTACCGAAAACATTACCAATTCAAGGACGACTACTTACCTCCTACTAAGATCAATTCTTCCTGAGGAGCAATCAGATATTCAGCACCATTAGCAGTAATGACAGCCATCTCTTCAACGGAGATGGTTTTTTCTGTGCCGTCAGCGCGCTTCCAAGCATGGAAACCGTCAAATGCGAAAGTCATCCCTTCTTTCAAAAGTTTGGCAGAGGCCGGTCTTACCCGTGTAGACATCCCTCCTCCTAGGCTTGGTCCAACGTCATGTGCTACATAACCCACAGGGTGCCCAGTACTCCAAGGAACATTTTCTGACTTTGCAGTTTGCATCAACAGGCGCTGTGCTTTATCTACACTAGCCCCTGTAACTCCAGGCTTCATAGCGCCAAACGCTGCCCGATTACCTGCCTTACTGCTATTCCAGTAAAACTGAATGTCTTCTGGTGCTTTTGTTTCTCCCTCCTTTAATACATAAGCAAAGCGCTGAATATCACTCACCCATTGATTATAGAGCTTAATACCAAAGTCGATTTGTATGACATCACCCGGCATAATGACTTTGTCGGTCGCATGAGAATGCCCACGGTCTGGACCCGAGTTCACATTTGGGTTCTGATCTGCTGCCCAACCATCAGCGACACCATATTCGGTAATTTTCTGTTTAAGGAACTTTGCGATCTCCGCATCGGTAGACTTCCCCGGAACAACTTGCTTATATGCTTCGATTTGCCAATCTGAAGTCAACTGAGCTGCCTTTTTCATTATTTCAACCTCTTGTGGCAATTTGATAGAAAGCCATTCGTAAATCAATTCAGTAGAAGAGACTAGTTTATCACTGTCTTTACCCATTAGTCTTTCAATGGACTGCCTTTGGGTGTAAGAAAGGCCATCGGCCATGGAATTCGAAGTAGAAGAATTGATCGCAACACTTTTAAACCCACTTTCCTTTATGAAACCAACTGCCATTGATACACTCGAACCTCTGGCACCTATCACTTCATCATGAATATCTAAGTCATCTAATGCAGTCGCTTCTCCCGAAGGTGAATACACCCTGGAATGAAAGCCCTCAGCATCAATGTAGAACATAAAAGCTGCTGTGCCACCAGCATTCTCTCCTCCTACATGATCAGCAATCGGATCATTGTTGTTTTCTCTACAAACCACCATCCAGCAGTCTACGCCAGATGCTTTCATAGCATTCGGCAATAGCTGACTAATTCGTTCTTTTCTGATCTCAGGCCATGGATTTTCTCCCCAATAGGTTTCTGGGTTAATCGCTGTGGATTCAGTTAGTTGATTCGAGCAGGCTGAGAGGAACAGCACACCAATCACGAGAATAAGCAAGGAAGAAATATTCTTTTTAGACATATGTTAGGGATAAGTATTCGCTAAACTAATGAGTGAATTAAGAATTGCCAACAGAATTTATATAAGCTGAAGGTTCGCAGGTTTATCCACCAAACTTACCCTTTAGCGCGGCCAATTTAGTGGCCATATCCGTTTCAGGTGCTTTTTCCTTTCTGGGTTGTGGTTTAGGCTTCTCTCTTTTTTTAGGTTTAGGCTTCTCTCCTGTCTTCATGGAGAGTGCAATTCGCTTTCTAGCGATATCCACACTGGTTACCGTTACCTCTACTTGCTGTTGAACTGATAGTATTTCAGCGGGGTTGCTTACGAAGGTATCAGACATCTCAGAAATGTGAACCAAACCATCTTGGTGAACACCAATATCTACAAATGCACCGAAATTGGTGACGTTCGTTACGATACCTGGAAGTTTCATGCCTGTTTTCAGGTCTTCCATGCTATGCACATTGTCAGCAAAGCTAAACGCTTCAAACTGCTCGCGAGGATCTCTACCTGGTTTAGCAAGTTCGGCAATGATATCTGTCAATGTGGGCAAACCTACCTGATCGGTCACGTACTTTTTTAAGTCGATCTGCTTGCGAAGCGCTTCGTTTTTAATAAGGTCAATAACCTCACACTTCAAGTCCTTGGCCATTTGCTTTACCAGCTTGTATGACTCTGGGTGCACCGAACTTTGATCTAGTGGATTGGTAGCATTTCTAATCCTCAAGAAGCCTGCCGCTTGTTCATAGGCCTTGTCTCCCAGTCGTGCTACATTCCGTATGGCTTCACGATTCTTAAATGGACCGTTCTCATCCCTATAGTCTACAATATTCTTGGCCAATTGCGGACCGAGGCCTGAAACGTAAGTCAAGAGTTGTTCAGATGCCGTATTCACCTCTACGCCAACGCCATTCACGCAGCTCATTACCACATCATCTAATGAGTTTTTGAGGGCATTCTGGTCAACATCATGCTGATACTGACCTACCCCAATAGATTTTGGATCGAGCTTCACCAATTCAGCAAGTGGATCCATCAACCTTCGGCCGATAGACACGGAGCCTCTTACCGTAACATCTTCATTTGGAAATTCTTTTCGGGCGATCTCTGAAGCAGAGTAGATGGATGCGCCACTTTCATTAACCATCACGACCATTACCTCCTTCGGTAAGCCGATCCCCTGTACAAAAGACTCAGTTTCACGGCTTGCGGTACCATTACCTATGGCAATGGCTTCTATTTCAAAGCGACTTACTAGGCTCGCGATAACAGCGCCTGACTTCGAAGTTTGCTTTTGGGGCTCATTAGGGAAAATAGCTTCAAAGTGAAGGAGTTTCCCTTGCTTATCGAGACAAACTACTTTACAACCGCTTCTGAAGCCCGGATCAATCGCTAATACTCTTTTTCCACCCAAAGGAGCTGCCATCAATAGTTCTGAAAGATTCTTTGCAAAGACATTAATGGCTTCTTCATCTGCCTTCTTCTTAGAAGTCATTCTAGTTTCTGTCTCCATTGATGGACTCAGCAGGCGCTTATAACAATCTCTAATGGCGAGTTTCATTTGTTGACCAACTTCTCCTGATCCTTTAAGAAATTGCTTATCCAACAGTGCGATGGCGTCCTCTTCTTTAGGCAAAATATCCAACATGAGGAACAACTCAACTTCACCTCGCCTCATCGCCAATACCCTATGCGATGGTGCCTTGGCTAAACCTTCTTCCCATTCAAAATAGTCTTTGTACTTCTGAGCAGCTTCTTCCTTGCCAGGCATTACACGGGATTTAATGGTCGCTGTTCGACTGAAAAGCCTCCTCATTCGATCTCGCAATTCCGCATTCTCATTGATCGTTTCAGCAATAATATCTCGAGCACCTTGAAGCGCAACTTCTACATCTGGGACACCTTTCTCGGCATTAATAAACCTAGTGGCTTCGCTTTTCATGTCAAATGAGTCTTGTCTGAATAGTTTCAGTGCTAGGGGTTCCAAACCCTTCTCACGCGCCATGCTCGCCCTTGTCTTTCGTTTTGGTTTATAGGGAAGGTATATGTCTTCAAGCCTTGACATATTCACCGCCTCCTTTACGCTCTTTTCAAGTGCTGGTGTTAGCTTTTCTTGTTCTATCAAAGACTTGAGGATTGCATCTTTTCGCTTATCCAGCTCTCTGAGCTGTTGTGCCCTGTCCCTGATTCCGGCTATTACCACTTCATCTAAACTTCCAGTCAACTCTTTTCTATACCGAGAAATAAAAGGCACTGTACCTCCTTCATCCAATAGTTGGAGGGTAGCATTCACCTGTTTTGGGGTGATCTTTAATTCGGCTGCGATGATTTGAGAATACTGGGTCATAGAGGGGTGTTCATATTAGGGTGACCAAAAGTAATTAAAGTGTTTACAGGTCAAAATGCTTTTTGATTTTTTAAGTCAAAAGCATAATCTAAGTTGATAAAGGAAGATTAATACTAACTTTCCTTACCCAAAAGAAAAATCAGACATGGCCAAATTTTACGACCTCCTTGAACCACAGTTGATTGAATTTATTCATGCTCAAAAAATCTTCTTCACAGGTAGCGCAGCTCAAGAAGGACGGGTCAATGTTTCGCCAAAGGGCTGTGATTCATTGCGTGTATTATCACCTAATAAAATCGCTTGGCTTAACCTCACTGGCAGTGGGAACGAAACTGCTGCCCACTTAAAACTTATCAATCGGATTACCTTAATGTTCTGTGCCTTTGAGGGCAAACCACTAATATTAAGAGTATATGGTTCGGCAAGGGCCATACATCAGCAAGACCCCGAATGGGATGAATATTTTGGTCATTTTGACAAATCACCTGGTGCAAGAAATATATTTTTAGTAGACATTGATTCGGTGCAAACATCATGTGGCTTTGCAGTCCCCTATATGGATTATCAAGAAGATCGAGAAATCTTAAATGATTGGGCAGCCAAAAAATCAGAAGCTGAGTTGAAGGAATACTGGACACAAAAAAACGTAAAAAGTATTGATGGCCACCCTACCGGAATTTTTGATTGATCAACAAAAACAAATTTCTTCTATCACCGTTAGGTGAAAGTCGAAGATGAATTGTTTACCTCATGACATGTATCCATTTATTATCGCATCGTTATACTAGTGACTCCTACGTTTTTGTATAAATTTGTCACTTCCAATTTTGAACATATGATTATGAAAAAGTCTTCTCTTCTCGCCTTACTTGCACTTGTAGCTTTTAGCTGTTCATCAGGCATTGATGATGGATTAGGTGGTGGTGGTTCTACAGACACTGACTTTTTACAAGTAGGGAATATCGAACAAGATGGCGTTAGATACAGTACTGAAATTACTGGAATCAGCCTGAGTCAAACAGAGCAATCAGGGGATTCTACTTTCTTTCAAGCGACATTGGATTTAGATGGGAACAACTCTACTGACCTTCAATTCCAATTAGTTACATGGACTGATAATATCGTACTCACTGTCAATGCAATCAATGGTTTCTCTATCCCAGGTGATGATTCCGACTTTGAAATTTTTGGTACGGAACGTTCATTTCAGGGCCTAAAGCTTTTCCCTGCAGGAACAATTATCAATGGAACAATCTTCATTGACGATAATAATGAAGACCTATTCGTCAGCCAGATTAGAAATGGTGAGCTTACCACTACGAGTCTTCTAATTTGGAATGGTATTGCGTATCTACCGTTCAAGTCGGCTGGTGTCGAAGGCTGGGTTGGTTTGACCATCGATGCAAATGGAAATGATATCCAAGGCTTTGATATCAGTACTATCGCCACCAGAGGCTAATCTTCTTTTTTTCTGCTTACCCGGTTGTTTGCAATCCTTATCTAATGTTGATTGTGAGTCATTGATTAATTGCCTATCATCGTTTGATTCCTAAATTTAGACTATGAAAAGGTTCAGACTCACATACGTAATTACTTTAGTTCTCGCACTATTTATTGGCTCCTGTCAATCTTCAGGTTCACGTGAAGAAGTAGAGCTCAAAGTAGCATACGAAAAATTCACTCTTGACAACGGCTTAGAAGTCATTCTTCATGTCGATAAATCTGACCCTGTTGTAGGTGTCGCCTTAACAGCACATGTAGGATCGGCAAGAGAAATTGAAGGCAGAACTGGCTTTGCGCATCTTTTTGAGCACTTACTTTTTTTAGAGTCTGAAAACCTTGGTAAAGGCGGCCTAGATAAGATGAGTGCCCGTATTGGCGGCTCAGGTGCCAATGGCTCTACAAGCAGAGACCGAACAAACTACTTCCAGACCGTCCCAAAAGACGCTTTAGAGAAGATGATTTGGGCGGAAGCTGACAAACTAGGTTGGTTTATCAATACCGTTACAGATCCAGTACTTGCCAAAGAAAAGCAAGTCGTGAAAAATGAGAAACGTCAGAGTGTTGACAACAGACCTTATGGCCACACCTCTTATATCATTGACAAACAACTCTACCCTAACGATCACCCATACAATTGGCAGGTAATTGGCTCATTGGATGACCTCCAAGCTGCCACGCTTAATGATGTCAAGCAGTTTTTTAGAAGATGGTACGTTCCTAATAACACCACTTTAGTTATTGCTGGAGATTTTGAAGTAGATCAAGCGAAAACTTGGGTAAAGAAATACTTCGATGAGATTCCTCGGGGTGAAGAAATAACCGACTTAGGTAAGAGACCTGGAGTTGTGAAAGAAACAGTAAAATTTTACCACGAGGATAACTTTGCAAGACTACCTGAACTTACTATGGTTTGGCCTACAGTCGAGCTTTATCACCCTGATTCTTATGCCCTTGATGTATTAGGGCAATACTTATCAAGAGGGAAGCAAGCTCCTTTTTATCAGGTACTGGTGGAAGATCAAAAGCTTACCTCTGGTGTAAGAATGGGCAATAGAGCCTCTGAACTTGCTGGTCAGTTTCAGCTTTCAGTTCGTGCGTTCTCTGATAAGAACCTAGACGATGTGGCTGGTGCAGTTCAAGAAGCCTTCGGCAAATTCGAAAGTGAAGGCATTTCTGAAAAAGACCTCGCTAGAATCAAATCTGGTCAAGAAACATCATTCTATAATAGCCTAAGCAGTGTACTTGGAAAAGGCTTTCAGCTAGCTCAATACAACATTTTTGCAAATGATCCAGGATTCGTTCAGCAGGATGTTCAGAATATTTTGGACGTGAATGCCGAAGATGTGATGGCTGTTTATAATAAGTACATCAAAGGGGAAAACTTCATTGCCACGAGTATGGTGCCAAAAGGTCAAATGGCACAAGCATTAGAGGGTTCCCTAAAAGCAGATGTCGTAGAAGAAAAAATTGTTCAAGGGGCTGAAGAGACCTTCGATGCAACCATACAAGCAGAGTACGAGCGTACTCCCTCCTCTTTCGATAGATCTGTTGAGCCTCCTTATGGTGAAGCGCCTGAAGTCGTCATTCCAAAGGTTTGGAAAGCAGACTTAAACAATGGAATGAAAGTACTTGGTATTGAAAATGACGAAGTCCCTCTCGTTCAATTCAATATTTCAATTGAAGGTGGTTTATTGCTCGATGACATCAATAAAGTAGGTGTGGCTAATCTTACGGCCAACCTTATGACCCAAGGAACTCAGCGTAAGTCGCCAAAAGAATTGGAAGAAGCAATTGCACAGCTAGGTGCTACATTAAACATATCAGCAAGCACAGAGAGAATTACCGTAACAGGCAACACGTTGGCGAAAAACTATGAGCAAACGATGGATCTAGTGGAAGAGATGTTGCTTGAACCACGTTGGGACGAGCAGGAGTTCACCTTGAGAAAACAAAGCGTTATAAGCGCCATCAAGCAGCAAGAGGCAAATCCTAATGCCATTGCTAGCAATGCGTATGACATCTTAATCTATGGACCAGATAATATTAGGTCTAAGAACATCCTTGGTTCAGAGTCCTCTGTTGAAGATATCAGTATAGAGGATTTAAAAGATTACTATGCCAAATACATCGCTCCAAGCGTGGCTACAATGCATGTTGTTGGAGACATAAGTGAAGAAGCAGTGATGAGTTCACTGAATGATTTACAAAGTAAGTGGAAAGCTAAGGCAGTAGAAATCCCAGTGTACAACACGCCAAAAGCACCAGATAAATCACAAGTCTTCTTCTATGATGTGCCCAATGCAAAGCAATCTGTACTCAACATAGGTTATCCCGCATTAGCTGCGACTGACAAAGACTACTACCCTGCCACAATAATGAATTATATACTTGGTGGTGGTGGATTTGCCTCACGTTTAACACAACAGCTAAGAGAGGGCAAAGGATACACTTATGGCATAAGATCGGGTTTCTCTGGAACAACTGAGGCAGGTGCGTTCACTATATCCAGTGGTGTACGAACAAACGTATCCTTAGAGTCTAGTGAATTGGTAAAAGAGATCCTTTCTAACTATGGAAAAGAATTTACTGAGAAAGACCTAGAAACCACCAAGAGCAACTTAATCAAGAGTAATGCAAGAGCCTTCGAAACGTCTGGCGCTAAACTGGGCATGCTTCAAAACATAAGTCGTTTTGGCTGGGCTGATGATTATGCCAAAGTAAGAGAAGCCATTGTACGAGATATGACAGTTGAAAAGATTCAAGAACTTGCCGATGCATATCTTAATCCTGACAAAATGTTCTGGCTAGTTGTTGGTGATGCTAAAACACAAATGAAACGTCTGGAGAAACTAGGCTATGGCAAACCAGTTCTGATTAATGAAATGGTCACTCCTGAAAAGCAATGATTAATTAATGGTGCTTGATATCCCTTGGGGTACTGAGCGCCATTGCCTATTTACAACTCCTCTAGCTGCAAAACGTTACACTCTTAGCATTAGGACTCATATAGGTGCTATGCTTTGTCTGCATGACCAGCATGAAGGTCTTATACGTATAGCCAACCCTGCGCATCCAATTGATATTCAGTCCTTCATTGAAGCACATAAAAAAAGGGTCTCGAATATTCGGGACCCTTTTTAATATGATAATGGTATTCCTTAGATAGAAATACCCATAAAGCTCATAAATGCAATACCCATCAAACCGGTAATAAACATTGTGATACCTAGGCCTTTTAAACCATCAGGTACATTTGAATACCTCAACTTCTCTCTGATCGCTGCTAAAGCAATGATTGCCAAGAAAAAACCAGTTCCTGATCCAAATCCGAATACAGTTGCTTCAGCAATAGTATAGTCTCTCTGAGCCATGAAAAGTGATGATCCTAAGATTGCACAGTTCACAGCGATCAATGGTAAGAAAATACCTAGTGAGCCATAAAGCGCTGGAGAGAACTTCTCAATTGTCATTTCAACAAGTTGTACCATGGCCGCAATAATGGCGATGAACATAATAAACCTCAAGAAAGAAAGGTCGATTGCAACAAAGTCTGCACCTAACCAAGACAAAGCGCCTTCATTCAATACATACTCATTTAATAACCAGTTCATAGGAACAGTAATACCCAAAACGAACACAACTGCTAGTCCAAGTCCGAAAGCCGTTGAAACCTTCTTCGACACAGCAAGAAAAGAGCACATTCCTAAGAAATAGGAAAATACCATGTTCTCTATAAAAATTGATTTGATACCTAAATTCAATAAATCCATGATCCTCTCTCCTTAATGTTCTACGTAACCTGTTTTAGATCTCTGTACCCAAATGATAAATCCGAGTACGATAAATGCTCCTACTGGTGAAACCATCAGACCATTCGCTGAGAAACTTTCAAATCCGATAGCTCCCATTACGTCATATCCAAATACTTTTCCTGAGCCCCATAGTTCTCTAAAGAAAGCCACCGCTAGGATAATCCACGAGTAACCTAAACCTGAACCCAATCCATCAAGAACTGAATCATAAGGCTTGTTACCTAAAGCAAATGCCTCCAGGCGTCCCATTACGATACAGTTAGTAATGATAAGCCCAATGAATACAGAAAGTTGCTTGTATACATCGAAAGCATATGCTTTCAATACTTCATTGACTAGTGTCACCAAAGTAGCTACGATAGCCAATTGAACTATAATTCTTATTCGACCTGGAATTGCATTTCGCAATAAAGAAATGATCAGGTTAGAGAAGATCATTACAAAGATCACAGACAAAGCCATTACCATTGTAGGCTTCATCTGAGTAGTTACAGCAAGTGCTGAACAAATACCTAAAACCTGAATCGTAATTGGGTTGTCATCGTTCAAAGGGTCGGTTAAAAACTTTCGCCTTCTCCTCGATAGTAAAGCTTCTGATTCTTTAACTACCGGTGCTTCTATAGTTTCAGTACTCATATATCTATTGGTTATTCAGTGACACAGCGCCACCTTTAACATTCTTGTCAAAATATTTCTGATAGTACCCGATGTAGTTAAGTAACATATCGTTTACTCCATTCGCAGTAAGTGTTGCTCCAGCTAAGCCATCTACTTTATTAGGACCTAACCTATCCTCAGGAATCTTCTCACCCTTCACCATGGTAATGGCTACAAATTCGCCATTATCATTATAAAGTTGCTTACCTCTATAACGTTCCTGAACATCATCACTGGTAATTCTTGCACCAAGCCCTGGTGTCTCCCCTTTGTGATCAAAGCTTATTCCTTTAACACTTTTTAAATCAGGGTTGAGCGCCACAAAGCCCCAAATAGCATCCCATAAGCCGGCTCCGTAAACAGGTAAAATATAAGACTCCTCTCCGTTCGCACTGTATTTGAACACAGGAAATAATCTATCTTCAATTGGCTTC
>Ga0209654_1002776_pt1 | contig 11531 bp, 22 predicted proteins | sample SaaInl1SG_22_DNA_FD_184646 | JGI IMG/M metagenome (GOLD analysis project Ga0209654, IMG submission 184646) | Marine microbial communities from expanding oxygen minimum zones in the Saanich Inlet - ESP_161SG_22_DNA (SPAdes) (version 2) | ecosystem: Environmental > Aquatic > Marine > Intertidal... | reverse complement strand
GGTGATAACATTGCAATGACAGTCACATTGATTGCGCCAATCGCAATGGATGACGGCCTGCGCTTTGCGATCCGCGAAGGTGGCCGCACCGTGGGTGCCGGCGTCGTCGCATCGGTTATTAAATAAGAATAATTCAAAAAGGGGGGCGGAGTATCGCCCCTCTTTCTTGATTTACTAAGAGGTAAAGCAGTTATGGAAACCCAGAATATCCGAATCCGGCTGAAGGCATTTGATCACCGTATTCTTGATCAATCCACGAATGAAATCGTGAATACTGCCAAGCGTACCGGAGCAGACGTACGGGGACCGATCCCGCTGCCTACCAATATGCGTAGAATGACAGTGTTGCGCTCGCCGCACATTGACAAGAAAAGTCGTGAGCAATTTGAAATGCGGACACATAAGCGTCTGCTAGATATTATTGACCCAACACCACAGACCGTAGACGCGCTGATGAAGCTCGATCTTGCTGCTGGTGTTGACGTCGAGATTAAGCTGTAGGGAAGGGGCACGTTCATGCGTAGCGGCATCATAGCCCGTAAATTGGGAATGACCCGAGTGTTTAGAGACAATGGCCATCATGTGCCAGTTACTGTCCTAAAACTTGACGACGTACAGGTCGTTTCGGTTCGTAACAAAGAAACAGACGGTTACACCGCGCTTCAGTTGGGCGCAGGGATGGCCAAGGCTAAGAACACATCAAAGGCTCTTCGCGGCCATTTTGCCAAGGCAAACGTCTTGCCAAAGTCAAAGCTGGTTGAGTTCAGAGTATCTGACGATGCGGTTCTTGAAGTTGGTTCGACTTTGGCCCCTAGCCATTTTGTGGCAGGTCAAAAGGTCGATGTTGTTGGCACTACTCAAGGTAAAGGCTTTGCCGGTGCCATGAAGCGTCACAACTTTGCTGGTCTTCGGGCCTCTCACGGCGTATCAGTATCGCACCGTTCGCACGGTTCTACTGGCCAGTGTCAGGATCCGGGTAAGGTGTTTAAGGGCAAAAAGATGGCTGGCCATATGGGCGCCGCTCGTAACACCACGCAAAATCTTGAAATTGTTGCCGTTGACGATGCCGAAGGCGTTGTTCTGATCGGTGGTGCGGTTCCCGGTCCAAAGAATGGCTGGGTTCTGATTAGCGATGCTTTGAAGGCAAAGATGCCTGAAGGCTTGCCGTTCCCTGCTGGTTTGGTGTCTGACGCCGCTCCTGTAGAGGCCGCACCTGCTAATGAGGCACCTGCTGGCGAAGCTGCTGCAGAAACACCTGCAGATACTTCGGCTGAGGCAGATACTTCGGCTGAGGCAGTTGCAGAGGCTCCGGCGGATGACGCCGAGGCAAATAAGGAATAGTGCGATGAAAGTTAAAGTAACCACACTTGATAACAAAGCCGCAGGCGACATTACATTGGCTGATGCAGTCTTTGCAGCGCCAGCTCGTGGTGACATTATCGCCCGCGTCGTGAATTGGCAGTTAGCCAAGCGCCGCGGTGGTAACCACAAGGTCAAGGGTCGCTCTGAGATTGCCCGCACTGGTGCAAAGATGTTCCGTCAAAAGGGCACAGGTAACGCCCGTCATGGTCCTGCCTCTGTTGTGCAGTTCCGCGGTGGTGGTGTTGTGCATGGCCCAGTTGTTCGTGATCACGGTTTCTCGCTTCCTAAAAAGGTTCGCAAGCTAGGCCTTAAATCAGCTATCTCAGCAAAAGCTGCTGACGGCAAGCTGATCATCGTTGATAGCTTGGCGTCTAAAGGCAAAACAGCTGAGCTTAAAGGCAAGCTGGCCAAGCTTGGTGCTGAAAATGCACTGATCATTGGCGGTACTGAGCTTGATGACGGTTTTGTTAAAGCCGCTAGCAACCTGCCATTTGTTGATGTGTTGCCACAGCAAGGCATCAATGTTTATGACATTCTGCGTCGTAACGTCCTGGTTTTGTCTAAGGACGCGGCGGCCCATCTTGAGGAGCGGCTGAAATGAGCATCCGTGCACGCAAGCCAGAAAATGTAGTGGTCAGCAAGACAGCTGCCTATGACGTTATTCTTCGTCCGATCATCACGGAAAAGGCAACCAGAGCCAATGAACATGGTCAGGTTACTTTCGCCGTAGCAATTGATGCGTCTAAGCCGCAAATCAAAGCCGCGGTCGAGATGTTGTTTGATGTAAAGGTTACCGCCGTCAACACAATCCTGTTGAAGGGCAAGACCAAAATGTGGAAAGGCCGCCCCGGGCGCCGTTCCGACATGAAAAAGGCCATGGTTACCTTGGCCGAGGGTCAGAACATCGACCTGATGGGAGTGTAAGTAGATGGCACTAAAGAAATTCAATCCAACGACCCCAGGTCAGCGTAACCTTGTCCTTGTTGACAAGTCTGACCTGTATAAGGGTGGCCCAGTCAAGAAGTTGACTGAAGGTCTGTCAAAGACAGGTGGCCGTAATAATTCTGGTCATGTTACGTCTTGGCAAAAAGGTGGCGGCCACAAGCGTCGTTATCGCCTGGTCGATTTCAAGCGGCGCAAGACTGGTATTGCTGCCACTGTTGAGCGGTTGGAATATGATCCAAACCGGACAGCTTTTATCGCGCTGATCACTTATGAAGATGGTGAGCAGTCATACATCCTAGCCCCACAGCGTTTGTCTGTTGGCGACAAGGTAATGTCTGGCGTTGGCGCTGATATCAAGCCGGGTAACGCACTTCCACTGGCAAATATTCCAGTTGGTACGCTGATCCATAATGTCGAGCTGAAAGCTGGTAAGGGCGGTCAAATGGCACGTTCTGCTGGTACATATATCCAGCTTGTTGGTCGCGACCGTGGTTATGCAATTCTACGTTTGACATCTGGCGAGGTTCGCCTCGTTCGCTCTGAGTGCATGGCAACAATTGGTGCCGTGTCTAACCCAGATCAGCAGAACATCAAGATTGGTAAAGCTGGCCGTAACCGTTGGCTGGGCAAGCGTCCGCACGTTCGCGGTGTTGTCATGAACCCGATTGATCACCCGCATGGTGGTGGTGAGGGTCGTACTTCAGGTGGCCGTCATCCGGTTACACCTTGGGGTAAGCCAACCAAGGGCAAGCGTACTCGTTCTAACAAGAAGACTGACCGCCTGATTGTGCGGCGTCGCAAGCCATAAGGGTTTTTCATTCATGGCACGTTCAGTTTGGAAAGGTCCGTTTGTTGACGGACATCTATTGAAGAAAGCGGATAAGGTTCGCGAATCTGGTCGTAACGAGGTCATCAAGACCTGGTCACGCCGTTCGACAATCCTGCCGCAATTTGTTGGCCTGACCTTTGGTGTTCATAACGGCAATAAATTCATCCCTGTGTCTGTCTCTGAGGAGATGGTTGGACACAAGCTTGGTGAATTTTCGCCTACACGCACCTATTACGGTCACGCTGCTGACAAAAAATCAAAGCGTTAGGGGTTCATTATGGGTAAGCAAGCGAAACCAAGAGTGCTAGCAGATTCCGAGGCTAAGTCGGTATTGCGCAACGTACGTGTCAGCCCTCAAAAGCTGAACCTTGTTGCGACTATGATCCGCGGCATGGACGTCAATAAGGCAATTGCCACTCTAACCTTCTCGCGCCGCCGTATTTCTGGCGATGTGAAAAAGGCTCTGGAATCAGCGATTGCAAATGCTGAAAACAACCATTCATTGGATGTTGACCGTCTCTATGTTAAAGAGGCCCACGTCGGCAAAGCAATGGTTATGAAGCGGTTCAAGGCACGGGCACGCGGTCGCGGCGCACGGATTTTGAAACCATTTTCACACCTGACAATCATTGTCGGTGAAAGAGGAGAGCAGTAGATGGGTCAGAAAGTTAAACCAATCGGCCTGCGCGTTGGTATCAACCGCACATGGGATTCACGTTGGTATGCTGGCCGCAACTACGGCACGCTATTGCACCAAGACATCAAATTACGCGAATATTTGATGGAGCGTTTGAAGCAGGCGGCTATTAGCCGTGTGATCATCGAGCGCCCAGCCGGTCGCGCCCGTGTAACCATTCATGCCGGACGTCCTGGTCTGATCATTGGTAAAAAGGGTCAGGATATCGAAAAGCTACGCCTTGACCTATCCAAGCGTCTTGGTGGCGAGGTTAGCCTTAACATCGTTGAGGTTCGCAAGCCTGAGATCGATGCCAAGTTGGTTGGTGAGAATATCGCCCAACAGCTAGAGCGCCGTGTAGGTTTCCGCCGTGCGATGAAGCGCGCTGTTCAATCAGCAATGCGTCTTGGCGCTTTGGGTGTTCGGATCAACTGTGCTGGTCGTCTTGGTGGTGCCGAGATCGCTCGTACAGAATGGTATCGCGAAGGTCGTGTGCCACTGCATACACTGCGCGCTGAAGTTGATTATGGTGAAGCCACAGCCTTTACCACCTATGGTGCCTGCGGCATCAAAGTGTGGATCTTCAAAGGCGAAGTCATGGCTCATGACCCGATGGCACAAGACAAGCGTCTGGCTGAACAGGCATCTGGCCCAGCGCCACGTGCCAACGGTTAGGACGAGGGAGACAGATAGATGCTTTCGCCAAAGCGTACCAAATTCCGTAAGGCCCACAAGGGTCGCATCCATGGCCTAGCCAAGGGTGGCACACAGCTTAACTTTGGGTCATATGGCCTAAAGGCAGTATCACCTGAGCGCGTAACTGCGCGTCAGATTGAGGCTGCTCGTCGGGCAATCACCCGTCACCTGCGCCGTGCTGGCCGTGTCTGGATCCGGATTTTTCCTGATGTGCCGGTTTCATCAAAGCCAGCCGAAGTTCGGATGGGTAAAGGTAAAGGTTCACCAGAATTCTGGGTAGCCCGCGTCAAGCCTGGTCGGATCATGTTTGAAATTGATGGTGTTTCGTGGGATCTGGCACAAGAGGCTCTTCGCCTTGCAGCTGCCAAGCTTCCGCTTGATACCCGCATTGTCCGCCGTCTCGGCGACACTGAATAGAGGAGTGCAGAGCAATGGCTACTGTTAAAGCTGAAGAGCTACGCGCTAAAACCCCAGACGAGCTGAAGACTCAGCTTGTTGGTCTGAAGAAAGAGCAATTCAATCTGCGTTTTCAGACAGCTGGCGGTCAGAATGAAAACCCAGCTCGTGCACGCACTGTGCGCCGCGAAATCGCCCGTATCAAAACTGTTCTTGGCCAACAAGCCAAGAGCGGCGATGCAGCTAAGTAAGGAAGCAAGTTATGCCAAAGCGTACCATGCAGGGCACGGTTGTGAGTGACAAGGCCGACAAGACGGTTACCGTTCTGGTCGAGCGTCGGATCATGCATCCTGTCTATAAAAAGTTTATTACCAAGTCGAAGAAGTTTGCGGCGCATGATGCTGATAACCGCTTCAAAGAGGGTGATTCAGTGCGCATTCGTGAATGTGCTCCAATTTCAAAGTCGAAGAACTACGTTGTAGTCGACGACGACTCAACCAAAGGCTAAGGGAGACTGACATGATTCAAATGCAGTCAAATCTTGAAGTTGCCGACAACTCGGGTGCGCGCCGTGTGCAGTGTATCAAGGTGCTTGGCGGTTCAGGCCGTAAAGTAGCCGGTGTTGGTGATGTGATTGTTGTTTCAGTTAAAGAGGCAATTCCTCGGGGTAAGGTTAAGAAAGGTGACGTGCATCGCGCCGTTATCGTTCGCACCGCCAAGGAAATTCGCCGCGCTGATGGCTCTGCCATTCGCTTTGACCGTAACGCTGCTGTTCTGTTAAACAAACAGGATGAGCCAATCGGAACACGTATTTTTGGCCCTGTAACCCGTGAGTTGCGTAGCCGTAAATTTATGAAAATCGTTTCATTGGCACCGGAGGTTCTGTAATGGCCCAGACAATGAGCAAATTTAAGATCAAAAAAGGTGACCAGGTCATCGTGACTACTGGTCGTGACAAGGGCAAAAAGGGTGAAGTGATGGAAGTCCTTCGCGCTGAGAGCAAAGTCCGGGTTCAGGGCGTAAATATGGTCAAACGCCATACACGTGCCACCCAGACGACCCCTGGCGGTATCATCGCCAAGGAAGCCCCGTTGCATATTTCTAATGTTGCCCATATTGACCCAGATTCTGGCACAGCTACACGTGTCGGTATCGAGGTTAAAGATGGCAAAAAAGTTCGGATCGCTCGCCGGTCTGGCAAAGCCCTAGCTTAATTAGGGTAAGGAGAGAAAGCTGAGATGAAGACGCGTTTAGAAGAACATTATCTGACGGCAGTTCGCCCGGCTCTTGTGGAAAAGTTTGGCTATAAAAATGCCATGCAGGTTCCAAAGATTGAGAAGGTCGTGATCAACATGGGTGTTGGTGAAGCGGTTCGTGACTCGAAGAAAATCGATCACGCTACTCGTGAGCTAGCAGCAATCACAGGTCAAAAGCCAATTGTTACTCGTTCAAAGAAGGCCAATGCGGCGTTCAAATTGCGCGAAGGCATGCCTATCGGTTGTAAAGTGACCCTGCGCCGTGAGCAGATGTATGAATTCCTTGATCGTTTGGTAAATATTGCGCTTCCGCGCGTTCGTGACTTTCGTGGTCTGAACGGCAAGAGTTTTGATGGCCGTGGCAATTATGCAATGGGCATCAAAGAGCAGATTATTTTTCCAGAGATCGATTATGATCAAGTCGATGAAGTCCGCGGTATGGACATCATCGTAGTTACTTCCGCTCAAACGGATGACGAAGCCCGGGAATTGCTATCCGGTATTCAGTTTCCGTTTATCAAAGCGTAAGGCAAGAGGGGTTTAGATATGGCTAAAAAGAGCGCCGTTGAAAAGAATAACAAACGCAAGCGCATCGTCGCCCAAAAGGGTGCCCGTCGTGCTGCTTTGAAGGCAATCATCGCTGACAAGAATGTCGCAATGGAAGAGCGTTTCCAAGCTGTCCTGAAGCTGGCCCAAGAGCCACGCAACAGTGCACGGATCCGTGTTCGCAACCGTTGTGAAATTTCTGGTCGTCCGCGCGGTTACGACCGCAAGCTTAGAATGTCACGGATCGCCCTTCGTGATCTGGCCTCAATGGGTCAGGTACCGGGCGTCGTGAAGTCTAGCTGGTAAGTAGAGGAGAATTAAAAAATGTCTATGAGTGATCCTCTAGGTGATATGCTTACACGCATTCGCAACGGACAACACGCCCGTAAGAATGTAGTGTCTAGCCCTTCATCACGTTTCCGTACGCATGTTCTGGAAGTTCTAAAGCGCGAAGGTTACATCCGTAACTATTCAAGCGTTGACGTTCGCCCTGGCATCAAGGAATTGCAGATTGAGCTGAAGTACCACGAAGGCCAGCCGGTAATCTCTGAGATCCAGCGGGTTTCACGTCCGGGCCGCCGGGTATATTACGGCATCCGCGATCTACCTCGTGTGTATAACGGTCTTGGCATTGCCATTCTGTCTACACCGCGTGGTGTTCTGTCTGATAACGAGGCGCGCACTGCCAAAGTTGGCGGCGAAGTCCTCTGCCACGTATTTTAAGGAGCGAATGACATGTCTCGTGTCGGAAGCAATGCGATTACTATCCCGTCTGAAGTGACGATGTCACAGGATGGCGGTAGAATTGTCGTCAAAGGTAAAAAAGGTGAGCTGTCTACACCGATCCATAGCGATGTCGCAGTGGCAATCGCTGATGGTGTAGCAACCCTTAAGCCAGCCCGTAATTCACGGCAGGCCAAGGCGTTATGGGGAACCATGCGCGCTAACATCAGCAACATGGTTGTCGGTGTGAGTGAAGGCTTTACCAAGAAACTCGAAATCAATGGCGTTGGTTATCGTGCAGCAATGCAGGGCAACAAGCTGGTTTTGAACCTCGGTTTCAGCCATCCGGTGGAAATGGAAGTTCCTGCTGGCCTAACGGTTACTGTCGAGAACAACACCAATGTTTTAATAAGCGGCGCGGACAAGATTATGCTTGGTCAGTTTGCTTCAGAGGTGCGCTCTAAGCGGCCACCTGAGCCTTTCAAAGGCAAGGGTGTGAAATACGCCGATGAGCATATTGTTCGCAAAGAAGGCAAGAAGAAGTAGGGATCGCTCATGTTTACAACTAGAGAACTATTTGAGCGTCGTAGAGCGCGTAATCGCACCGCTCTTCGCAAAAACAGCGGCGGCAAATCTGTCCGTCTGTCTGTTCATCGCTCTTCACAGCATATCTATGCACAGGTTATCGACGATACGGCTGGCCATACGCTAGCGTCTGCGTCAACGCTTGATGCTGATATCAAAAAATCAATCAAGTCGTCATCAAACAGCGAAGCCGCCGCAGCGGTTGGCAAGCTGGTTGCTGAGCGGGCCAAGGCCAATGGTGTTAGCACTGTTGTATTTGACCGCGGTGGCTATATTTTCCACGGCCGGGTCAAGGCGCTGGCTGATGCCGCGCGTGAAGCCGGTTTGAAATTCTAGGGAGCAGCGATAATGGCACGCAATAATGATAGGCAAGACCGGAACGCCCCGCGCGAAGATCCGGAGATGCTCGAAAAGCTAGTCGGCATCAACCGTGTGGCCAAAGTGGTCAAGGGTGGACGTCGTTTTGGCTTTGCTGCTCTGGTAGTGGTTGGTGACGGCAAAGGCCGCGCCGGTTTTGGTACTGGTAAAGCCCGCGAGGTTCCTGAGGCCATTCGTAAGGCAACTGAGAATGCCAAGCGCAACATGGTTCGTATTCCTCTTCGTGATGGCCGTACGCTTCATCATGATATGCAAGGCACTTATGGTGCGGGGCATGTCCGCTTGCGGGCAGCCAAGCAGGGTACTGGCATCATTGCCGGTGGTCCAATGCGCGCCGTATTTGAGGTTCTTGGAATTCAGGACATTGTTGCCAAGTCAATTGGTAGCTCTAACCCGCATAACATGATCAAGGCGACGTTCTCTGCTTTGGCACATATTCAGGCCCCACGGGCAGTTGCGCAAAAGCGCGGCAAGCGTGTTGCTGATGTGCTTGGCAAATCGAGTGATAAGGCCGGCGATCAAGCCGCCGCGTCCTAATAGGAGATAATGATGGCTGCTAAAGCAACTGTGCGTGTAACGCAGACAAGAAGTGCAATTGGTCGTTATGCCGATCAGCGGCAGACCCTTATCGGTCTTGGTCTGAACAAAATTGGTCGTACTCGTGAACTCGAAGATACACCATCTGTTCGGGGCATGATCAACAAGGTCAAGCATCTGGTCCGCGTCGAAGGCGAATAATAGTAAAGATTTACAGCGGTGCCTCATAAAGGGGCCGTATGGAGCGACAAATGAAACTCAATGAAGTCAGAGACAATCCGGGCGCGACTAAAAACCGTAAGCGTGTTGGACGTGGTATCGGCTCGGGCACTGGTAAGACATCAGGCAGCGGTCACAAAGGCCAAAAGGCGCGTTCAGGCGTGTCAATCAACGGCTTTGAGGGCGGTCAAATGCCTATCCACCGTCGTCTTCCAAAGCGCGGTTTCGTAAACATCTTCCGCAAGAAATATGTTGAAGTTAACCTTGGTCGTCTGCAATCAGCAATTGATGCGGGCAAGGTTGATGCGGGCAAGCCAATTGATGCCGCCGTACTCGTGGGTGCTGGCGTAATCTCAAAGGCGCGTGACGGTGTGCGGATCCTTAGCAAAGGTGATCTGACAACCAAGAAAATCGAAATCCATGCAGCAGGGGCTTCTAAAGCCGCTATTGCTGCGGTCGAGGCCGCTGGTGGTAAAATTGTGACACCGGCCGCTAGCGAATAAGCGGCTCGTTTCATTAATCAATAAGGGTTCCAATAATGGCATCAGCAGCAGAACGCATGGCAGCAGGTTCAGGTTTCGGCGCATTGGGTAAGGCCGATGAGCTGAAGAAACGCCTGTGGTTTACCTTGGGCGCTCTGATTGTTTATCGTCTTGGTACTTATTTGCCATTGCCGGGGATTAACCCGGGCGCACTTGCGGATATCTTTTCCCAGCAATCATCTGGAATTTTGGGCATGTTCGACATGTTCTCTGGTGGTGCTCTGGGGCGGATGACAATCTTTGCGTTGAACATCATGCCGTACATTACGGCGTCGATTATCATGCAATTGATGACCGCCATTGTCCCATCGCTCGAAGCGATGAAGAAGGACGGCGATTCTGGGCGCAAGCAAATCAACCAATATACGCGGTATTTGACAGTATTGCTGGCAACCGTGCAGGGCTATGGCATCGCCGTTAGCTTGCAGGCCGCCTCTGGTGTTGTTGAAAACCCGGGCGCATTCTTTGTGGTAACGACGGTTGCAACCCTTGTTGGTGGCACCTTGTTCCTGATGTGGCTTGGCGAACAGATTACTAGCCGCGGTGTTGGTAACGGCATCTCGCTGATCATCTTTGCCGGCATTGTTGCCGAACTACCATCTGCGCTAGCTGGTACGCTAGAGCTTGGCCGTACTGGTGCCCTATCAGCCATTCTGATCATTGCATTGTTTGTGATGGCGGCAGCGGTTATTGCCTTTATCGTCTTTATCGAGCGTTCAGTTCGCAAGATCGTTGTTCAATATCCAAAGCGCCAGCATGGCAATAAAGTCTTTGGTGGTGACCAGTCATTCTTGCCGCTGAAAATCAACGTTCCTGGTGTTATCCCGCCAATCTTTGCATCCTCTTTGTTGTTGATGCCGGTATCGATTATCAATCTGTCTGGTGGACAGGCTGGTGGTGCTGAGTGGTTGGTGAATTTGAATGCGATGCTCGGTCGTGGGCAGCCACTCTATTTGGCGATTTATATCGGCTTGATTGTGTTCTTCGCCTTTTTCTACACAGCGATCGTGTTTAATCCAGAAGATACAGCCGAGAATTTGCGTAAGTATGGCGGCTATGTACCGGGCATCCGGCCGGGTAAGTCTACTGCGGATTATCTCGATACGATCCTGACCCGCCTGACAGTTCTTGGCGCGGCCTATCTGGCGGCGGTTTGTATCCTGCCAGAGATCCTGATTAGCCAATATTCGGTGCCTTTCTACTTTGGCGGTACATCTTTGCTGATTGTGGTGACGGTGACGCTCGATACGGTTGGACAGGTGCAATCGCATTTGCTGGCGCATCAGTATGAAGGTCTGGTGAAGAAATCACGGATTAAAGGGCGCGGGCGATGAATATTATCCTGTTCGGCGCACCCGGAGCGGGAAAAGGAACTCAGGCCCAGCGTTTGGTTGACGAACGTGGTCTGGTCCAGTTATCGACTGGCGATATGTTACGCGCCGCGATAGCTGCCGGTTCAGAGTTAGGCCTTCGGGCAAAAGAAATCATGGATCGTGGTGATCTGGTTTCTGACGATATCATGGTCGGTATGATTGCCGAGCGGATGGCGTCAGATGATTGCCAGAACGGCGTAATTCTTGACGGTTTCCCGCGCACCGTTGCCCAGGCTGATGCCTTGGGTGAAATGTTGCTGGAACAAGGACGTGAGCTTGCTCATGTCATTGAGATTAAAGTTGATGAAGCTGCCTTATTTGCCCGGATTGAAACCCGGGCAGCAGAAACAGGTGGCGCCCGTGCAGACGATAATGCAGAAACATTAAAGACTCGTCTGGCGGTTTATCATGAGAATACAGCACCTCTGCTTCCTTATTATGAGGAAAAGGGTCTGCTGCGCAGCGTGG
>Ga0209654_1002772_pt1 | contig 11541 bp, 18 predicted proteins | sample SaaInl1SG_22_DNA_FD_184646 | JGI IMG/M metagenome (GOLD analysis project Ga0209654, IMG submission 184646) | Marine microbial communities from expanding oxygen minimum zones in the Saanich Inlet - ESP_161SG_22_DNA (SPAdes) (version 2) | ecosystem: Environmental > Aquatic > Marine > Intertidal... | reverse complement strand
AGATTGATCTTTAAATATAACTACTTTTTGTTTGGCAAATATTTCATATATTTGTTTTTCTTCAGATGAAGTAAGATTAGCACAATCTACATCTAGAATTTCACTTACCCAATTGTTTTTGATTTTCTTAACTAGCAATTTAATTTCCTAATTTATAGGTCTACTTGGCAAGTTAAAGTCTTCGTGACCGTTAATATCTAATATTGCAATGTTTTGCCAACATGCTTCATTTGTATTTTCTGAAATATCGTGATTACATGTATAATACATTTCAGGTAATAATATAAATTTATTTTCGTTATCGCTATTATTGTTCCATCTCTCGATTACTTTAACCATTGCAGCTCTTCTTTTTATACCAGATATAGAAAAAAACGGAATTAAGTTTTTTTCAATTGCTATCTTCACATGTAATGGCAAAAAATATGTTGAAGCTGTAGCCTTTAATTTATTTTCATTTAAAAAAGATAATGAACCACTTCTAGCTATTTTAAAGTAGTAAGTACGGTCTGCTATTCTAACAAACTTCGGATCCCATTGCTTACTTTTAAACATGCCTGACATTGCAATAACTTCGTCATTATACTTTGCTACATGATAATTTAAATAATCGGGTATTCGTTTTTCAAATTTATTAAAGTTAGAAAACGAGTCTTCTTTTGCAAGCTCAGTTAATCTTAAAAGTTCTTCTTTAGAATCGAGTATATCTTCAATTGATATCATTCAAAACATCCAAGTCTTCTTGTCCATTAATTGATACTATTAACTTTATTGCATCAGTACTACCAAAATTAAATCCAGTATGTTTGTGTCCTACGTTTACAAACCACACCGAACCGTCTGCAGGCATGTATTGAAATTCTGGCAACTTTTGACCTTTTCGTTGAATAGCATTCCAACTCCACTCGTTAGCAACAAGCGGAATAAAAAATCTAATACTAAATCGTGTATCATAGTCCATGTGCGGTAAAATATAAGCACCTGGCTTTTGAACAACTAATCTTGTTCGTGTATATGGAGATTTAAAACTATCTAACACTTCTTCAACATACGTGCCTTTATACTTTTCATATAGATTAGTATAAGTTCTTTCATCTGCTTTGTCTCTAAGCATAGCATCTTTGTCACTTGTATATGTAACATATGTTTGTTCATATTCGTCGTTTAATAAATATGGTCCACATTTGTTAACAAGCTGATCTTTACTAGGTTCGAAATCTCTAAAGCATTGTAATAGTTTTTCAGTATCAACTTTCATATTTGGCATTTTATAAAAGTTTGGTAATTCGTTTCTATTTTTCATTTTATTAACTCCAATTTAATCTTTCTAGGACCGTCTACTTTTGTTTCATAATATTCAAAGAAAGGTTCGATTTCGTAGTCTTCGGTAAGTATGCCTCTTCTTTTACTTCCTCTGTCTGGCAAGCCATCATCGTCTACAGTCCAGTCAGTACACTTACCGTATATAGTGCCTGCTTTAGATTCAAACTGATATACACATGTATTAGTTTCTTTATAGCCGTTTACTTCAAATTTAGGTACAAACTCTCCAAAGTTTTCTTTTGCAATATCTATTAGTTCGTTTATATTGTATGTATAAGTATCTAAATAATTTCCCATATTGCCTACTGATTTAATTCGTATTACTATAGGAAATTTAATACCTGATTTTCTATTATACTTTTTACATAATTCTTCGATATAAGATAACAAAGGCTTTAGGATATGTATATTAGTAGGATCAACAATTATATTGATATGCGGCACAAGTTTATGTTTTATACAATTTTCTAATGCTCTTTTCTTTACAGTTGCAAATTTACCATTATCAAATCTTTTATATACCTCGTCGTCAAGCCCGCCGTTCATACTCAATCCTAAAAAGTTTAGCCCTGACTTTTTAAGATTAATAACGTAATCTTCTTGGGCAAGTTTTAGACCATTAGTTAGTAAAGAAGGAAGGTGATTATATTTTTTAACAATTCTTATCATATCAAAAAGACTATCATTCATAGTTGGTTCTGCACCTATGAATCTGATTTCTGTTTTATTAGGTAATCTACTTATAGCATCTTCAAATCTTTCGATGTGTACATCTTCATAGTTTGGATTATTTAACATGTCACCTAAGTAACAATTAGCGCAGGTCATATTACATTTATAAGTTGTCTGAATTGATAGTATACGAAATGTATTATCTTCAGGTTTCATAACAGATTCCTCTTATTTTTACTATACTAGCATATTTAAGTAATTTAGTCAAGAAAAAAGGCAGTATTGAATACAACACTGCCCTGTTTATTTTAAGAATTAAGAAGCAGCTAAACCGTCGTCTAAATTAATCCAAGCGCCATTTTGGTAGCCTTCGAACTTGTCATTGGTTGTATTATAAATAACCATTCCGTTTGCAGCAGTTAGTGCATCTCGCTCTGTTGTAGTTAAACTGCCAAATTGTACAAACCCAGAAATTACAGCATTACCATTTACATCAAGTGTTTCAGTAGGTGCCGCAGTACCAACCCCTAGTTTGTTATCTCTCCAGACCATAAAATACGATCCGTCATCAAAAACTCCAGTAGGGTTATTACCAAAATACATTCCGTTTTCTCTACCAAAGAATATATTTGTAGTTAGTGTTCCGTTTACATCCGTTCTACCAAACGTAACAGTGCCGTAAATAGTTGCTATATCACCTGTTAGGTCTGTCTCTGATACTCTTCGAAGATTTAAAAGACTTCGATTATCATTACTAACAATATCAAGATTAACTTCACCGATTCCACCATTTAGTCCGTCACCTGGTTGATTGACATTATTAAGTATTAGTCTAGGAGTTGAAATATTACCAGTATGTATACTTCCGTCTAGACCGTCAACAATCACACTTGAATCATCGCCAAATACACTACCTGTCATGTCACCGTCTAATGTACCAATTACATTACCAGTAAGTGTACCAACAACATCGCCAACAACATCGCCAGTTAATGTGCCAGTAAAATCGCCAACAACATCGCCGATGATCGGAGTATTAGTAACAATAGGTCCAACAATAACACTGTTATCAGTATCAATAAGGAGTGTACTATCAGTACCGTAAATATTACCTGGCTTTTCTAAAGATTCTTGAGGAACATTAATCCATGCAGTACCATTCCACTTTAGGATGTCATTATCGTTTGGCGCAGTAACAGTGACATTTCCTAAGTCGTCAATACCTAATGCGCTACCACTTACTGGTAGGCCTCCTACTGTAGTACCATCACCTACATATACTGCTTTAGTATCGGTGGTATAGATAAGCTCGCCTGCTTCGGGCGGCGTCATAATAAGACGTTCTGCGTCAGTGCCTCTTCTTAGTCGTAGCGCCATTTACGTAAACTCCTGAATCTTAATTGCTATTGTATTTATGCCTTTTACGGATTTCTTATAACGTTCTTGTTTACATACCAATCTTCATTATCACAGAATGTATCAGTATAGTGTTCGAATCCGTTTGACTCTAGTAAAAATTTTATTTTTTGTTGTTGTTTGCCTGAATCGTGTTCTACAGTTAAACAGTTAATATGGTACTTATCAAAATCAAAATGACTTAATACATCAAACTCGTGTCCTTCTATGTCTAGACTAATGTAATCTATTACACGAGGCGCCTTGTATAATTCTAATAAATCATTAAGACTTACAGTTAGTACATTGATTTCTGAAAAATCTTTGCCTGGATCTTCGATTACATCTTTAAGACCACTTCGAAAATTCCAACCATAAAACAAACTTTGATCTTCTAAAAATTGAAAAGGAAGAATTTTTCCAGTCTCCGAATGTATGCATAAGTCGCTTATAATTACATCACGTGAACCGCACAAACTCTTTAGTGTACTAGGATTTGGGTCTACACATATGCCATCCCATTTATAGAACTTTTCTAGTATAAAGGTATTACTACCAGTTATGCCGTCACTAGCACCTAAGTCAACAAAGAACCCATTTTGTTTGTAGTATAGTTGATCTAATACAAAAAAGTCTTGTCCACTTTCGGATACTTGTAATTTACTACCTTCAGGACCCACCTTTACGCTTCCTAAATCGTTTTGGGTTCTTTAAGAATGCTTTAGTAGTCTTTTGAATATCTCGTTTGACTTTTGCGCTATCGATTCGTAGATCAACGTTATCGATAGTTTCCTCGTACTCGATCAAAAGATCTTCGAGAGTTTCTGCAATATCAATATCGTTTGCTGCTTCGTTTCCTTTGCAATCAATAATCCATACATCACCATTTAAAAACTCTACTTCTATTGCAGAAATATATTCCATTGGAACCATTTCTACTTCAATGTCTTTAAAAACCTCTGGCCAATGCTTAATTATCTCAGGCGGTAATTTTGTTCCTGCCATTAAAGAATATTCGCTTTTTATTATAGGTTAGCCAAAAGCATAACGCTCGGTTATGCCTTTGCTTTGGTTTTCTTTTTTGTAGGCACTAGCTCTTCTGCCTGCTTACGTAATGCTTGTGCTTCTTTGAACAATGCATCTGCTTGTGAACGGTATTGAGCTGCAAGCACATCGTCTGTAAGCACACCGTCTACAGGCGCAGCATTTGATTCAGCAAGTACTTCTGAACTAGGAACTTCTTGTGCAGTTGCTACTGTTTTCACCTGTGTAGAGTTATCTTCCTTGGGAGCAAGGTCTGCTACAGTAATACCCTGCTGTTCTGCAACAATCTGATTAATCTCAGAAAGCTTTACAGCAGTTGTAGTATTAGGTGTAAGTTCGACAGCGTCAGTTCTTACTTTTTGCAATTTGCCACGCTTGTGGAATGCACTAAGCATAACACTTCCGTCTGCTAGACGAGATCGTGCCATTGCATCTGCTAAGTCAGATGATGACTGTGCAGTATCACTTTCGATTAATCTAATAAGACTATCGTGGTCTTGTGCTGTTAGACTAGCAGTATCTACAATAAGACAATGCTCTGGATCATTTGGCAGTACTCGATAAGCAACAGCAATTTTACGTCTGTTACTGATTAGTCTACCTACGTGTTTTAAGTTAGCCATCTTTCTTTTCTCCTTCGGCTTCGTTAGCCTGAGCTTGTTGTACACTATTTAAAAACGTGTCCAATTTGTTAAAAGTCTTGCCTACTACTTCCAGTTCGTTTGCTTTAAATGCACCGCGTGTGCTAGCTGTATCAATGATAGAGCGAATTACAGCAAGGTCTTGTACTGTTAGTTCTACACCTTGTGCTTCTTGAGCTTGTTCAGACATTATATCCTCCGTTAGTTGTCTTATATACTTATTTGTATTTCAAATGTGGACACGCCAAAGCGAAATACGATAGTTCTTTAGGATCTTCAAATCCTACTCTAATGTGTGTGTCTAGCCTATTACTAGAGTTAATAGCAACAGACTTTCCAATATAGTACCTATTCTTTAAATTGTAATCAATCCATTTAGATAGGGCGTCTTCTATATTGTAACTTACAGGAATATCCATGTAAGATAGATGAGGCGCTTCGAACTCTAATTTTCGAATGTCAAAGAAATTCTTTGGATTAACTACGCCTCTTTTTTCAAGCATCATGCAACCTCATCATAGTGTGCAGTAATCCCAAAAGGTGCTTGTAACTCTTTGTTATGGTGCGAGTGGATAATAAAGATAGTCTCGCAGTAGTCATCTTCACCCCAGCTGTCCCACGCATAGCCGTCTGTAAACATAATAAACTTTTTAGGCTCGATACCGTTTTCGTGCATATACTTCCAGTTCGCCATAAAGTCAGTGCCGCCACCGCCTGTAATTTCGTAGTCAGTAATCTCACGCCCGTCATCTGCACTAAAGTCATCTTCACCGTATACGTCTGTATCAAAGCACCAAATTTTAATCTTGTAGTCTTTGTACTCGTCCATAATACCTTTGATCTCGCCTAAAAAATCTTCAGCTTGTGCATTACCAATCGACCCCGACATGTCTAGTGCAATGCAAATGTCAATAGTATCTGCAAAGTTCATACCTGGCAAAATAGCACCAGTATGCCAACCCTTGCGATTCGGACGACTCATTGTAAAGTCGCTTTTAATAGTGCTTTGAATCTGCTGACGTAGAATCTCACGCCAGTTCATCTTAGGCTCAGTGAGTTGTTGAATCATACGTTGTACACCTGCAGGAGTATTACCAGCACCTGCGGCTTGCGCGGCATTAATAGTAGCCTCTTTAATTTCGTCTTTGATCTTCTTAAGATCATCTTTGGAGTACTTAGGCTTTTTCTTGCTTACTTTGTTGCCGTTTTTGTCTGTAGTTTCTTCACCTTCGTCACTGTCGCCGTCATCCATGTCGAGATGCTCGTCTAGCATTTCACCTTCGTTCTCAAGGTCATCAAGAAGCTTCTGTAATTCTTTGCCTTTTTCTTTAGCATCGTCAAACAACTTGTCGTAAATTTCTTCTGAAGTCATTCCGTCATATTGAAAGTCTTGAAAACAATCTACAATGCTAGGCTTTGTGCCAATGCGATCACGTACTAGTAAGTTGTTTACAACATAGTCGGCTGCAATATTATACAACATAGGATTGCGGTCGCCGCGCCGTCCTAAGTGATCGTATACCATGTGTAGGATTTCGTGTGCAATAACAAACTCAATCTCTTTATTGTCCATTGCGTTAAAGAATTGTGTGTTGTAATACAAGTTACGTCCGTCTACTGCGGCAGTAGGCAACCAGTCATCTGCTGCCAAAATGCGCAAACGTGTAGCCATGTTACCAAAGAAAGGGTGACGCAGTAGCAAGCCTACTCGTGCAACAATAATGCGATCGTATACTTCTACACGCATTTCTTCTAGTGCTTCTGCCGTAATGTCTGGGTCAGGTGTCCAATTTTTAAGTTTGCTTGCTGTATCTTTAGTAGCCATGTCGCACCTCTTGCTTAATTTCTATAATGCTATAATAACAATATTTACAGGATTTGTCAACCAAAAAACAGAAAAAGCGGGCTATTACACCCGCTTTTAATGTTGTTATGCCTGTTGCGCGGCACTAATATACTTGCCAAAACGCTCATGGAACTCATCAAAGCACTCTACTTCGTCTGGATCAATAGGCAAGCTGTACTGTGTAAGTGCAAGGCGAATGCCCATAACAACTAGCTCAGTATCAAAATTGTCCATTGCAAAGCGCAGGAAGTTGTTGACTTTGTCGTCAAACTTTTTATCTCCTGCATCGCATGCTTCTTTGAGTTCGTAGCAAAGAGACACAGTCAAGGAATACATTGCACTGATTTCTTTTGCCTTCATCTCTTTTACTTTACCCTGCAAAATGTCTGTAGGGTTAGGCATACTAGAGGCAACCTTACGGTGTGCCATAAACTTGACTGCAAGACCTTCGCCGATAGCGCCGGACACAAGATCTGTAGTTGTATTTTCGTCAAGTTCATCTTCGAGCAGTTCGCTTACAAACGACCATGAACGAGGTGTTGCGAACGAACGGCTTGGAGATTTAGGATCAAAGTCATACAGGTCTTTCTTAGCAAAAGTCAAATAACCTAGTACGTCTTTGTGAATTTTGTTGTCGGCTGCCCACTGGAACCAGTCATCAAATGCAACTGCCATTTCCAAGTGTACAAAGCGATTAGCCAAAGGAGCAGGCATACGATATGTAACACCCTTGTCTGCTTCACGGTTACCTGCCGCAATAATCATTACGTTGTCTGGCAATTTGTAAGTACCAACCTTACGGTTAAGAATCAATTGGTATGCTGCCGCTTGTACTGCTGGCGCTGCCGAATTCATCTCGTCTAAGAACAAAATAATGTTCTCGTATTGTGCTGCCATTTCTGCATTAGGAAGTTCTGAAGGAGGAGCCCAAACCATAGTGCTTGCATTGCTATCAAAGTACGGAATGCCTTTAATGTCTGTAGGCTCCCAAAGTGACAAACGAACATCAATGACATGCGCATTTACTGTATCGCCGATCTGATGTACAATGTCTGATTTACCAATACCTGGAGGTCCCCAAAGAAAGATAGGACGTTTTTTGAGAATAGCATGTTTGATAGAAGCTTTTGCGCTATTTGGGCTTACTGTGCGTGTTGCGGTATCCATAATGTATTCCTCTTAGTTGGATCAGTGCTTATTTCTAACTATGTATACATAATAGCATCACTGTAGGAAATGTCAACCACTTTTATTCTTTTTCTTGCCTTTTCATTGCTTTTGTAAGACCGTACTTGCGAAGGTCTCCGCTAAACAGATGTAGTTCAAGTGCTTTCTTTTCGTTCGTTACCCATATTCCGTAGTTGGTAAGAAAGTATGGACAATCAATAAATTGATCTAAGAAGATAATAATTTGTGTAGTCATAGGCATGTCTTTAGGATAAGGAACTTCGTACACAGTAAGTTTAAGTTCTTCTTGTATAAAGTCGAACCCACGTTCTGTTAGCCTAAGACCGCCAGTGGCTTTTTCTCTAGTATTTTGCCACCACAGAGGCATATACTCTTTGACACTAGCATCTGATATAGCCTTTCCAGACTGTTTTAAAAATATCTTAGTATATGATTCTTTTGAGATCATTCTTCGTGTACTACTTCGCCAGTAGTAAGTTTATACACTTCAAACTCTTTGCAGTTAAAAAGTTCGTTTAATTTGTTTGCAAGATTGTGTGCATGCCCAGGATTACTAAAGCTTACTTTCTTATACTTGGGTCCTGGGTAGTTGGTAATTATGTTTAGAGACTTTAAGTTAAAAGGCTGCCCCTTATAAAACACTGCCCAGATTGCTTCTGCTTCGAGAATCTGCTCTGCTTTATAACTTTTTTTGTTTACATGCTCTAATACGACTGTAGGTTTAGGTCTACTCATATATGCATACTCCTAGTTATGTACGCATATATTTATCTCTTTTTAGGGTTATCTACTCAGTTAATTCCAGTTAGAACCGCCATCCATTGTAATATCTACAGCTTCATTAGAACCTGCACTAGCATTTTCTTTTACAAACTTCTCAAGATCACCTTGCAGTCTAGCCATTACAATACCCATAGTAAGTGCAAGATTTTTTGCTGTATTCATATCCATACGGATTTCTTTTTGTTTTCCGTTTTCAGCAGCCTTTACTTGTTGAATAAAAGTTTGAATAGGGAAGGTATTAAGAGGTTCTTTTGTTTGCATTTGATAACTCCGTGCGCATTTCTAAGTCTGTTTTAAATGGACCTTTAAATTCATATTTTTCGCATGTGTCTAGTTTAGGACAAAAGCTACGTACCCAGCCTTTTTCAAAGCGAACAATGTAGTAACCTGCACAATATACACTCTTTGATTTTGCACTCTTAGTAAACAACGGAAGTTTGCGTTTTACATCATACATAGTGTTTTGCGGCACTACACTTGCAGGAAATCCATGTACTTCTTTGCGTTCATCTTTAAGTGTTGCTTCTACTCCGCCCCAAACAATCTTACCTAGACTGAGATTCAATTGTCTTTCATTATCAAAAAATGCTGTACCGTTATCACATGTGTACATATATTTTTGATCTTCGTTGTAACAAAGAGTACCAACACGTACTCCGTTATCCTCTACAATCCAAAATTTACCATTTAATACTTCTTTTGCTTTTACTGTCATTTAGGGTACCTCGCTGAAAGTGGTTTGCTATAATATTGTGCTTGATCTGCAATACGTTGCATATCCCATTTAGCACAGAACTTCATAAGACGCATGCCTACTTGCGTAACGTCTTTAGGCTCTACTTCTGCAATAGTATTATTAATTATCTCTCTAATATTATCAGGCTGCGCTGTAAGATCACACAATACAACATTTCGATTGTAATCATCTAACACACGATGTTCTACACCTTCATGATCAGTCCAACGCTGTAGCATCATATTGTTCCAGTTATAGCCTTTTGTGCTTTTGTCTTCAAATGCTTCGATAAGACCTACTTTGTTTTTAGTGCCTTTTTTACGTACACCTGGATAGGCGCTAAACACATTGTCACTAGTGTCGCCACGCATACATTTCTCAAACAACATAAAGTCAGGTTGCGGAGCAGGCTTTGCTTCTTTAGTTTTCTTGTCAATCACAGGCTTACCTTTGTCGTCAAAGTAACCTTCGTGTGTAATTGTAGTATTGCTTACGCCATTGTACTGTCGTACACGAGGACTAATAAGTTGTGCAAAGTCGCCGTCTGTAGAGATAATAACATGATCGTCATTAGGGTGTGCTTGCACCCAACCTGCAATCAAATCATCTGCTTCTAGTTGTGGATGACGTATTGAAGTACAATTAGTTTTCTCACCAATAAAGTCTTTAAACTCGTCAAAGATTTCCCAAAACAATGTGTCTTCTTCTTGCTGTGTAGGAGTCATTGCATCGCGAGTAACTTGTCGATTACGCTTGTATGGCTCGTAATAATCCTTGCGCCAGCTACGTCCTTCTAAGCAAAACACAACATGATCAGCATCAAAGTCTTCCCATGCTTTCTTTACACTGTTAAGTGTAACGTGTAGTGCCATGCCTAATTTTGTGTCAAGATCTCCACGTACAGCATGTCTTGCACGAAAGAAAGTGTTTGCTGTGTCTACTAAAATATATGTGCTCATGATACTTCTGACTTGCCTTTTCCAATATTGCTTGTATTAATATAACCCATTTCTCTAGAATTGTCAAGTCCTTCTTCGTCGAGCATTTGCAATACAATAGTTTTAAACCAAGTGTCAACAATTTCTTCTTGCGTCTCACCTGAATACCCTGCATCTAATAATTGCTCAATAAACTCGTTGTTCCAGTCAAGCTCAAAGAAACCATTGCGAATATTTTCAGGATTAATTTGTGTGTCTAGTACAGCAACCCAAGCATCGCCTGCTTTAGTAGCTGCTTCTTTTTCTGCTTCTAAAGCTTCTCGGCGCTGTTCTTCTGAAGTCTTTACTTCTTCTATAACTTGCTCTTTCTTTTTACCTCTTACGAGTTTATTCCACCATCCCATTATAGTCCTGCCTCTCTAACACGTTTTTCTAAATCTAAATCTGCTTCTTTTTTAGGATTAATAGGAGCAGTCATAGCACGTTTATGTTGCTCATTTTTATAGTAATTGTCTGGCATACCGTGTCTAAGTTCCCCAGGCATTTCCGAATAAGCTAATGTGGAGTCTTGGAGTGAATCGCCATCCTCTTTCCATACACGCTTCTGCCACGTCTTTAACGTTGAGAGTGTACTCTTCCGAGCGTCCGCCAAGCGGCATAAGATATACTGGACACTCAATGCCGACTGCACGATATGCTTCAACAGCCCGAGTAACTTCGTCAAAGTCGTCATTAGTAGCAACAACAAACTTGAAGTAAATGTCGCTGCCGTTAACGCTGCTGTACTGATTAGCAACATCAGGCTTAATAGCATCATGCCAAGACTCGCCCGAAACGGATAGCTTTGGCGAGCATGAAAATGTAACTCGAATTCGCTCATGATTGTTGATATAATCGTAGAACTCTGAGTGTAGCATTTGTGTAGTGTTTGTTTCAATTGTAACATTTTTTAGATCCTGCATACGTGGGTGTTCG
>Ga0209654_1002769_pt1 | contig 11549 bp, 5 predicted proteins | sample SaaInl1SG_22_DNA_FD_184646 | JGI IMG/M metagenome (GOLD analysis project Ga0209654, IMG submission 184646) | Marine microbial communities from expanding oxygen minimum zones in the Saanich Inlet - ESP_161SG_22_DNA (SPAdes) (version 2) | ecosystem: Environmental > Aquatic > Marine > Intertidal... | reverse complement strand
AGAGAGTGTCAATGTTTTCCCATCACCCGACACGGTTCCAATAGTTGTTGTTGAAGCAGTTAATGTTCCTAAGCTTGCTTCCGATGTTCCGGTTTTAGCATTACCAGAGAGTGTCAATGTTTTCCCATCACCCGACACGGTTCCAATAGTTGTTGTTGAAGCAGTTAATGTTCCTAAGCTTGCTTCCGATGTTCCGGTTTTAGCATTACCAGAGAGTGTCAATGTTTTCCCAACACCCGACACCGTTCCAATGGTTGTTGTTGAAGCAGTTAATGTTCCTAAGCTTGCTTCCGATGTTCCGGTTGTAGCATTACCACTACCAATTTTCAATGTTCTTGTAGATCCTAATAATGTATGAACAGTCGTTGATCCATTTACTGTTAATAAACCCAAATTCGCTTCTGACGATCCTGTTATAGCACCACCACTACCAAGTGTTAATGCTTTACCGGAACCTTCTAATGTATGAACAGTTGTTGTTGTGGCTGTTAATACACCTAACTCTGCCCTTGTGTCCCCTGTTCTTGCACCATTAGCTCCCAATGTTAATGTTTTCCCAGAACCTGATAATGTCTGAACAGTCGTTGATCCATTTACTGTTAATTCGCCCAAACTCGCTTGTTGTATTCCGGTTGTAGCACCACCACTACCAAGTGTTAAATTTTGTCCAGAACCTTCTAATGTATGAATAGTTGTTGTTGTGGCTGTTAATGAACCCAAATTCGCTGACGTTGCACTTGTTCCACCACTTACTGTTAAAGTTCCGGTTGCTGTTGTTCCAGATGTTCCTACATGTATACTTGATGCATTGATTGCATTATTCTTTATTTGTGTATCTCCCACAACAATACTATAATTTGTATCAGTATTACCTTTATTAATTTTTATATTTTCATATTTTCTTATTATCCCATCAGTAGAATTATAAAACAGTAACGTATCATTAGTTATAGGATCGCCTGAAGTAATAGTATTAATATCAACAGCAGCAGTGCTGGAGGCTCTACCAGCATGACCTACACTTAAATTACTAGGGGTTTTAAAGTTATTCTGTGTTATTTTTATTTGTGAATTCAAATCATGAGTTTGTCCAGCAGTAACACTCAATTGTGATGCATTCAAATTAATTAACTTATTACCGTCAGCAGTTATTTTTGAAACACTTAACTCACCAGTTTTTGGTTTAAACACAAGTTTGGAATTGAATTTGCCACCAGTGGCCGAATCCTCAGTAAATACTTTCAATGCTTTATTATAAGGAGGTGAACTCCTTTTTGTTCCCTGTGAATCTACGACAGGAATTTCATAATAATTATTATTATCATCATCAACTGTATCGCGTGTGACCATAACATTCGAAGCCAAATTCACGCCACCTGTGATTTGAGCCCCATCCATATTTCCGACAATAGTTGTAAATTCAATTTCATTTACATTTATATTTGATGCAATTATTGTCCGCGAAACACTCAAGTCTCCAGTAATATTTAGACGATTATCATATAAAGGGTCTACATACACATTACACATTGAATATATAGTGCTCATATTATTGCTTTCTTTGTTATCAATTGACGTAAAATAATATTGTCTGTTATTCTGTTTACCTTCATGAAATATGACATTTGATACTTGTTCGGATTTTTGTATTGTTCCTGTTATAACATGATTATTAAATGTTGCATGATTATCAAATATTGCTTCACCACTAACGCTTAATTCATTATCAACAAATATATTACTAACATTTATATAATCATCCACAATAATATTCGAAGAGTATAAATTTGAAGAAAAAGTGTGAGTATTATAATTTCCTAGATATATTCTGTCAACGTTGGAAAATTCAAATTCATTCTCTTTAAAAGTCCGTTTCTTGAAATCGAATTTGTATGTATAAATGTCATGAGTTTTTTTAGAATTACTACGTGTATCAGTTGACAATTCCATATGAACATCCTCGTCATGAATAAACTTGACATTAGACTCAAGTGAAACTGTTCCAGCTACAGATAAATTTGAATCTATGTGAACATCCGTTGCCACATATAGATTGTCTTTGACTGATACATAACCTTCAACTAAAACATTTGATTCTACATTAATATTTGATGAAAAAAATGCTTCGTTATGTACAGATAGTTGTTCTGATAAGAATACATCCGAACCCACTGAAAGGTTAGAACTGACAAATGCATTAGATGACATGATAACATCGTTGTATACCGATAACTGGTCTGATATGAATACGCTTGAACCCACTGATAGGTTGGAACTGACAAATGCATTGGATGACATTATCACGTCATTATATACGGAAAGTTGGTCTGATAAAAATACAGTTGAGCCCACTGATAGGTTGGAACTGACAAATGCATTGGATGACATGATCACGTCATTATACACGGAGAGTTGGTCTGATAAGAATACACTTGAACCTACTGAAAGATTGGAACTAATAAATGTATTGGATAACATGTAGAAATCATTACTTGCATAGAACTTTCCATGCAAATAAATATTACTTGTCACTTGGATATTATTGCTGAAATATACATTACAATTAAACGTATAATCTGCTTCACCATATCTAAACAATGCATCTGCAACAGCTTTTGTTACATCACGTGATACCTCATCTAGTAGCGATGTACCATCGAATTTAATGAGATAATTCCCTGGATTCGCGGTATCTCTGTCAATTTCAATCAAATTACTAAAACCATCGACATCTGGAGAACTTGATATTTGAATTGCACCAGCGGCAATGTTTGAAATTTTTGTAGAATTTACTGTTAAAATATTTTCGAGATTAACACTAAAAAAATCTGTGTCGTACTTGAATTCTAGATTTACATTTGAAAATCCATCTTTTGTTTTCACAATTGGACTAGTATAAGTTGAATCATTAATGGTGATTCTATCAGATAAAGCTATTGGTGTATTCGTGTTATATAAATCTGTGTAAATTTGATCCTCTAAATTACTGAGTTTTTTTGCTGTATTACTGTATAAATTACTTACTGCTGTTGTTGTGACTATTTTTCTAGGATCATCCGTTTTAAAATCCGTAAATTCTACATAATTGTTATTACTTAACATATTATACACTTCATTGTTTATCATTGTATTGATAAGGTTGGATGTGACTCTAGCAGTGAAAGGTTTGTTATCATTAGTAGTTTGAGTTATGTCTCTTTCCAAAAACCCACCTGCATCTGTAAGATATGTATTGTGAAAGGTGAAGAAACCAGATGAAGTTAAGTCATTGTAATACATGTTACTCAATACACTTGCGGATACTGCATTCGAAGTGCTATTTATATTATCAGCATCGGCAATAAAATCATCCTCCATGAATTGAAACAACGCATTTACAGCTTTGGATGTAGCAGCAGTATTACTTGTCCCTGCATTTCTGAAATCATCTATTAGAAAAGCATTATTACTATTGCGCATAAATGTGTAAAGTCTGCTAAGTGCAGCCGTTGTTGCGGCATTAGATTCACTTGACTGATTACTGAATTCGCGATTTAGAAAGCCATCAGCGTTACTATTTTCAATATAATTATATAACTCACGTAATGCTTTTGAAGTGGCGGCAGTATTACTTGTTCCTGGGTTTCTGAAATCATCGATTAAAAATCCATTGTTACTGTTTTCGATGAAATTAATTAACGAATGAACAGTCTTGGATGTAGCTGCAGTATTACTTGTCCCTTGGTTTCTGTAATCATCGATTAAAAATCCATTATTACTATTTTCGATAAAATTAATCAAAGCATGAACAGCTTTTGATGTAGCTGCAGTATTACTATCCCCCACATTTCTGTAATCATCAACAAGGAATGCATTACTACTGCGCACAAAATTATAAAATTCAGTCACAGCAAATGTCGAGGCTGCATTCGTACGACTTGTTTGATTACTAAAATCATCATTTAAAAATCCTTCTGTCAGGGGGTCGTACCCTGGGAAATTACTATTTCTCATGAATCTATATAAGTCAAACATGGCTTTTGTAGTGGGTGCTTTGAATTCATTACTTTGTTTTATAGCATTACTAAAATGACCCACTAAAAATCCTAAATCACCAGGATTACGTATAAAATTATGAAGCTTTTGTACTGCTCCTGCAGATGCTGCTCTATTATCTCTGCTTAAATCAACCCCACCGTTGTAATTACTATTCAAAAATCCATCAACAATTCCATCATTAATATTACTCAATTGTATATGAGTAAGATAATTATACAAATTTGAAAAAGCCGCTGCACTAGGAATAGAGTTCTCTTGGGATGTAACTTTAATACCACTAGCATTTGTGCAGTCAAGAATGTTACTATACTGTTTTATAGGCAAATTTGTCCACTTTCCTGCTCCTGGGCTCGGTCCGGTAGGGTCTGGTCCTATATTTCTTAAATACAAAAATACATCATCAGTAGTATTTTGCCTTGCTACAGTAAGATCATCACAATTACTATTTAATATAAATTGGTCTGCTTCTAAATTCGACAATCTACGTATATTTCCACCACTAATGTCTACTGAATCTTTTGTTTGATGTGCCATATTTGATAATCCTAAATGATTACGCAAGTCTTCACCAGCAATACCATTCAATGCCCCTGAAATGTTTTCAAAATTAGCCTTCAAAAATGTTGTTTCAATATTTTGAACATTCAATGGCATATTTTTTATGTCTTCCCATGCACCAGTTCTAGCAAGTTCTTGAATTTGAAGATTGGAATGTACTTCTTGAATCTCTGCCAAATTGTAATTACAATAATCATTCAATCGATTATTTATTTGTAAATATTTCTTTGCAAATAGATCACTGTCTGTAACATTTACTAATTTAGATTCCATATAAGTTACTGCATTTGACAGTGCTAAGGCATTGGGTATGTCCACTGTTGAATTATTGCTATAACTAGATGTTAATTGCTTTGTTATTATTGAATCATTATTAACTATTAGTACGTTATTATTATTCTGTCCATAAAAGTCAATATTTGATGTTTTGATTGTATCAGTGATTACATTTGATGAAATTGTAATGTTTGACGTATTGATTGTTTCAATTAATGCAGTTCCAGTGCTTATTTCACTAGCACGTATAGTGTTTGTTTGTATGTTAGTCGTAGCTATAGCCCGGTCACTAAAAATATCACCCTGAATAAACAAGTTATTCACTGACAAGTTACTAGATACATTCATATTCGATGTGAAAATTATATTTGTAGATATTTGTCCAGCGATTATATCATTTGCAACTGAAAGGTTACTTGAGTATATATTACTCGTAACAAGTTCTCTATCTAAACCTAAATTTGACAATGCAGCTGTAACATTTTCCAAATCTGCTAGATTACTACTTGTAATGAGTAAGCCAGTCTTATCTATGATACTCTCGTGTAAAATGTTTGATAACTGTATATCATTTGCCAAAGTTTGTTGATATAAATTTGATAATGCACTGACATTGGGAACAATGTCTTCATTTGACAGTTGAAAGTCATTTGTAAGATATACCCACTTCACCTCACCTTTTGAATTAGCATTTAATAAAATAGCGTTGCTATATAAATTTGACGATATTGTTAATGAATCATTTATTTCCAATGAATTAACATTACTAAGACTATTCTGAACATCAGTTACAAGACTTGACATGGTTTTGTTCAATAAGTATGGAACCGGAGCCCATTGTGCTTCACCAGTTGCTGTATCGATACATTTCAAATAATAATTTGATTGTTTAGAATCGATGTCAATCGTCAAGTTGGAATAAACCCTAAGAGATTCGGTATTAACTCTTTCATTACTAGCTAGTATATTCTCTATTAAACTATGAATACCAATAGACCTCAAATAATTATCTTGTTTTTTTCTACTTGACAATGCAGTAAATTGATTTTGAAATTCATTGATTATACTCATTATTACAAATAAAAAAGTTTTTTATTCGTGAAAAAATAACATAATTATGGTAGTCAAAATTATTTAAAATATAAAAGTATTCTATACAGTTTCTGTCCAAGGCACAGAAGGATCGCGATAATATGGATCACCTTTACCAAGTTTATTCTTTTTGTATTCTTCTGTTGATTGATACATAATTACATAATCAGGTATTTTATCAACAGCTAAAATATTTGAATACCCGTTAGGATAATACTCAAAAGGAATTTCCAGGTTTCTTAATATATTACTTGTCATTTCTACAAATTTGTCATATGCAAATTGTGCTGTTGGAACATAATGATTACCACGCTCTAAAGTTTTGAGCTGAGGTTGTATTGGTCGAGCAATTCCATCTATAGGAGGTGGATATACTAAATTTGAATTATCATTTACTCTCACACGTAAATATTCATTCACATAATTTATATTTGGATAGAAAGTAGTATACCAGTCTTCATCGAGTTTCTCTATGGCTTTATATACATATTCTGATTTAGATGTAGCATCATATTTCACAGCTAAAAAGTCTTTTGGATTATCAGGATCAACTTCTCTAGCACTTTTTGCACTTTTTAAGTAAAATTCATCACTATCTACAAAGGCTCTATCAATGATTGTATCGTCGTAATGAAATTTTTTATTTTGTATTGTTCCTAATGCCTGTAGTGCATTTGGTTCTCCCCCAATATTTTCTGCATCTTCAAAAGCCATAGCTTTGATACCCAAGTTTTGTATAATCTTCTCTTTATTCATTGACGCTAAGTTGTCATATTTTGAAACAAAGTTTTCATCATTTGTAAATTCTGAAAGAAAAAGTGGTCTACTACTCAGCTTTTCCAATCTACCATCCATAGCAAATGCACTCAACCCCAAATTCGCTCGTGCTATTGTTGCATTATCTATATTTGACAAATTTTGATTTGATTTGAATAAGTCATTTGAGAAATCATCAAATGAATCGATGATACTACTTTGTATTTCGGTCATCTTAGTATGAATCGCATTACTATTATTACTCATATCATCATATGTAGCGGCATTCGATAATTTTATGAACCCTGGATTTTGAAGATTGAGAAACGTTTCGAGTGGAATGAAATTCTCATTATAGAAAATAGCATTTGAATCACTAAAATACATATCATCTTTAATTAATAATGATTGCACACTTAAATCATTAGAATTTTGATACACTATATTTGACATATTTAGATTGCTATTAAGTGTTTGTTTTTGACTAGGTGTTAAGTGTATAAAATTTTGATCCAAATTGAATAACGCATCACTTGAAATATCGTTTTTAATACTGTCCTGATTATCAAGGATGAATTGTTTGTTAGAATTTGCCGTAAACCCCAAAGTATTACTCATTTGTGAATAAATATTGCTCAATAAGACACTTGATGGAATATTTGATGAATCATTACTCAATGCAGATTGAAGCAGTGGAAATTCGTATACTTGTGTTATGACGTTTTTATGTTCATCTATGTACAAAAAGTTATTGCTTTGAAATGACAGATTATTAAGTGTGATATTTGAAGACACGTTAACGTTTTCAATTATGGCAACTGTATTGAATGTAGCCAGATTCGATAAACCTAGATTTGTTCTCGCAATCGTTTTGTTTAGTTCTGATAAATTTGAACTAACGTTCAAAAAACTCTCGGTATATCCATAATCAGATGCTATTTCTGTAAATTTCGGACGATTTGATAAATGTAATATAGATTCATCATAAACAAAAGGAGAAAGCTCTTCCACTCTTTGGAGCTTGTTATCATTCGAAAAATTGCCTATCATGATATCATGCTGATAATTTGAGTATGCCCACGATGGTAAATCAAGTTCTTTGAATACAACTTCACCTTCAACATTACTCGAAGAGAGAAAGAGCTTACTGTTAGGGTCTAAGTTTGATTTTAACGAAAATTCTTTTACAGCTATAGAACTGTCACCGACAATATTCACATCATTTGAAAATTGTAAAGCAAAATCACCAAGTAATAGGGATCTTCTCGAAGCCCTTCTTTTATACTCATTCACACTCAGTTCATTCAAATTTCTGAATGATTCTAATAGACCATACTGTGCCATTATATATTGTTTAAAAAAGATATATTAAATAATCGAATTTCACCCGAAAACTTTATTTTTTTGATAGTTTATTGAGTTTTTTATTAATGTTCACAACTTCTTTGAGAAGCTTGTTGTATAACTCGACATAATAAAAACTGACGAGAACCGACATAACGACAGCTATGTAATAGAACATTTTGAGAAGTGTAACAAACATTTTAATATAACACTAGTTTTTATTTCATGGTTGAAATTCATTCAACACTAACTTTTTGAAAATTTCTTATTTGTTCAATCATCGTATCTAATAGCACATTCTTCAGTCTCATCACACTCTCTTTCATAAAATCTGGCTGTAGATTGATATCTAAAACCATTTTTGCTTTACATGCATCACGCATGTTGAAAAAAAACTCATTTTGTTCAGCGTTTGATGAATTCCAATAACCTTCTTTATAAAATTTCTTTGCTATGTTCCTTGCATACTTACATGTCTGCACTAAACAGTTCATCAAGACATCCATAATAAGCTTGCTTAATTCTTTTTTGTCTTTATATACAATCAATCTGTTTGACTTATGTCCCTCTGGTAACACCATGACCTGATTCTCTTTTGGTATAAGTGCCTCACGGAATAAATTTTCAATGAACTCCGGAAAATAGGGATTTTCTTCAATCATTTCCCTAACTTCATCACTTGTTATGTGACCATAATCTAGGTTATCATAATTGTTGTAGTTTACACTAGGGTCATTAAAGTAATTTAATGTATTATTTGTCGTGTTATTTGTCGTATTATTTGTCGTGTTATTTGTCGTATTATATACTGTCGTTGGTCTTGCTCTTTCTTCTTCTAATTGTTTATTCTTTTCTTCCAACTCTTCTTCCAGCTCTTTGATTCTTTGTTGTTCTTCTGTTAATACAAGTTCGCATTTAACATTCTTCATGTGTTTATATTTGCCTTCTCTTGTTTTAAATGTTTTTTTACACGTTGGACATTGTAAACTATGAACACCTTTACATGTTTTTTGATGTCTCTCTAAACTTCTTTTAGAAGATAATGTTTTATTGCAATATTTACAATTATTAAAAAATATTCTATCATAAGGGTTCACAATTTGACCACTAGGGTTCACATTCTGACCAACAGGGTTCACATTATGCTCATTTTGGACCACATTTTGGCACAGTTGTTCATTATTCAGTCTCTTTAACCGCTTCTCACATGCCGCTTGACGACCAATGTGCGTCTCGTAATTCTGTTTCCTATTCGTTTCGTAACCGCATTTTTCACATATCCATTTTTTGTTATACATTTTATTATTACTTAATATCAAGATTTTATTTTTAAATAATTACCTTCTACATTTATACATTATACATTTATATATAAAAAAAGTATAAACATATATATAAAATAAATAAAAAAAGACAAAAAGTAAAAAAATTTTGAAAAAAAAAAAATTTTTTTGAAAAAGTTTTTGAAACGGCATTATTTTTCCCCCTTATTTTCAAAGTTTCACATGGTTTCTCTGTTTTTTTCTTCTAATTGTTGTTTAAGGACTTCAATTTCTTTGTTACGTTCTTCTAATTGATCCTCTAAATCTTTTATCTTTTGTTGCTCATCTGATAATATAAACTCACATTTAACATTTTTCATATGTTCATTTTTGTTTTGTCTATTCTTGAAAATTTTTTTACATGTTGGACATTGTAAAGAAGTAACTTTTTTACAAACTTTACTATGTCGTTCGAAATTCCATTTATTTGAGAACGTTTTATTGCAATATTTACAATAAAATGTTCTTTTATCATCATTCGGTTGTTCAACTGTCTTTCTCGGTTGTTTTAATTCGAATATTTCTCTTTGTTGTGCTTTAATACATTCTTCGAGCATTAATGTTGGATGAGTGGTTTTGAATTCATCATAACACCAACAGTTTTTTTTATGATTTTCCAGATTTTCTTTCTCATATGAAACAAAACTACATTGGTCACATTTAAAATTCTCTTTCGCTTTATCTTTAATAGGAGGTTCACTATTAAGAGAAGCATTGAGTGTTTCATAATAATATTGTTCTCGTTCCTCTGCTGTTTGCCTATCAGTGCATGGTATTATTTCTATTATTTCCATCTTCCAATGTTCCCATCCACCATAAGCCCTTATTATCGAATATAGCTTCTTAATCTTATTAATTGAAATATTTGTAAATGAAGAACAGTTTTTATGATCATTTACTCTTCTTTCAAAATCAGTTGTGCTACCAATGTAAAGGTGCTTTACAAAGGGATCTGAACAGTAAATTTTATAAATATAGTAATCCATGATAGTAACGTTATTACTATATTAGTATACACAAGTATATCATTTTTTATATTAAAATTACCCTTAATTGAAAATTTATTAGATTTTACCATCGGACATATCAAGCACAATATTTTTGTTTCTTTGAACTATTTCTTTGTCATTGTCAGTCATATACTCTATATCCGATATATTGAGTCCACAAGCGTTACGGTTATCTGCCCAAAACTGATTGTTAACGATGTCCTTCTTATTTCTCACAATGACATTTGAGTCTCTTATTAATGTGGCTGCTTGTACCCCCAAGTCCATCAAAACCCGTATCAGTGGCTTCCTCATTTCTACACCATCTTTTATAACAGCACATGTATTGGATTTTTGACCTTCAGGTAAGTATATGCATTGGTTCTCCTTTGGACTGAGTATCATACGTGTTAGGTCTTCTGATAATTCAGGGTATTGCATTCTACAATTGTTAAAGAGACGTTTAATGTCTTCTTTTGTTATATGGTCTACATTTAGATTGTCATAGTTATTATAGTTAATACTATGATCAAAGTAATTATTGTTTGTGATATTATAATTGTTAATTGTAGTGTTACTTTTCTTTTCTGCTTCTTGTCTTTTCTTTTTTTCTTCTTCTAACTCTTTACCACATTCTTCTAATTGATCTTCTAAATCTTTTATCTTTTGTTGCTCATCTGTTAATACAAATTCACAATTAGCTTTTTTTATGTGTCTATATTTACTGAATTTGCTTGTAAACTCAACTTTACATGTTGGACATTGCAATGAATGCACACCATTACATTTTTCTTCATGTTTGTCCTTTGATCTTTTTGTAGTAAAAGTTTTACTGCAAATTTTACAACAAGTGTCATTATTCAATTGATCCGCTACCGTTTTGTCAAAATCCGCTACTATTGAACCAGGTTCCGCTACCGTTTTGTCAAAATTCGCTACTATTGAACCAGGTTCCGCTACCGTTTTGTCAAAATTCGCTACTATTTTCACACGTGATTTTTTTTCGTCTCGTTTCAGTCTCTTTTCACATGCATTTGGACTCCGTTTATGCAGCTCCAGATTATATTTTCTATTCGTATAATAGTTACAAGTCTCACATATAAATGATTTATTACTAACCATTTTTATTACTTAATATATAGAATATAATTTTTAAATCTATTAAACTAATTTA
>Ga0209654_1002768_pt1 | contig 11555 bp, 26 predicted proteins | sample SaaInl1SG_22_DNA_FD_184646 | JGI IMG/M metagenome (GOLD analysis project Ga0209654, IMG submission 184646) | Marine microbial communities from expanding oxygen minimum zones in the Saanich Inlet - ESP_161SG_22_DNA (SPAdes) (version 2) | ecosystem: Environmental > Aquatic > Marine > Intertidal... | reverse complement strand
GTTTTCCATGACTGGTTCCTTACTATATAGACCACTTGAGTACTTACCTATATAGGGCTATATAGTTATTTACTCAAGCGTTTTATATAACTATATAAACTATGAACCTCAAGGGATTTAAACCCCCCTTATCGTCATACCCTATATAGTGGCTATTATAGCACACTTTTTCTATTTTGTCAAGTGTTTTCTTCACTTTTTTTACATTTATTTTTAGGGGTCGCTTGAGGGGCAATATTACTGTTCTGTCGCAATCGACCTCGACAGACGACAATTCCTTTACTCTGTCCCTAATTAAATCTTTGAGGCTTGGTTATTTTCTTTTAGAATCAGTTGTTTAGGTGTTATAGACTATATAGGAATGATTCTCATTTACGTTCTAATTTAGCCTTATTTTGTATCTGGGCGGGTACAGCTTTATTTGTCATTACAGCCAGCCCCCCCCGTCCCTGCCCTTAATCTGTCCCTAATTAGACCTGGCACGATTCTTGCATAGGGTTGCAATCTGTCCCTAATTAAACTGTATAGACCTGGCACGATTCTTGCATGCGTGTGTCTAAGTGGTACGCTATACAGTCACCACCAAGAGTTATCCACAAGCTATAAAGTTATCCACGCTATCCACAAGCTGCACCAATAGGATGCATAATTGCACCAAGCTAGGGCAGCATGCACCAATAAAAGGCAGCGTTATATATAACTGGTATGGTAGTTGTTAACCTAGGTATTCATTTATAGGGGTTAAACAGTTGGCACGATACATGCATCTAACAAAGTAGACCCGATAAAACGACGGGTTAAACTAGCTAACTTATAAAGGGTTATCAACATGAAAAAATTCAAAACTATCCATATTAGCGTTATGACGGGCAAACTAGACGGGTTACGCGCTATCAGTACAAACACTACAACGAACCCGTTTTGTATCAAGCAAAATGCAAACGGTAAGGCGGACAATATTTGCACTAAGTGTTACAGCCATACCATGTTAAACACATACCGCAAGAATATGGCGCCTGCGCTAGAACGCAACAGCGTAGCGTTATCTACACGAATTATACCCGCTGATGATATACCGCGCCTTAATGATGCCTATTTTAGGCTTGACGCACACGGCGAATTAATCAACACGCTACATCTAGAAAACCTATTGCGCATAGCTAGGGCAAACCCACAAACTACAATTACGCTATGGACTAAGCGCAAAGATATTGTGAATAAGGTTTTAGACGGAACCCCTAAGCCTAGCAACATGATATTAGTATTTTCTAATAGTAAGATAGGGACAATAATGGACAAAGCCCCTAGACACTTTGATAAGACGTTTAACAATGTCTTAGTGTCCGAGCATACAGACAGACAGAATTGCACCGGCCAAAAGTGTATGGATTGTCTAAAATGCTACACGCACAATGATACAGTCGCCATTGTCGAAGCCGTAAAAAAGTACTAAGGGGGTTTTATGCTAAAATTTATTCTTGAGGGGGTGGCATACTCTACCCTCTTCGCTAGTATGCTTACGCTTATGCTCGCGTATTTTGATGTTTTATAATGTGTTGCTAAAATGCTGCACAATTGATAAGGGGAAATTATGACAGTAGACTACTTTACATATGATATTGCCGAACATTGGCTACCCGCTATAGAGAACGAAGACTATACGGCGCTAGATGATGATGAGATACCGCTGTTGGAAGAATTTTTAGATAATCTACCGCGTAACGCTATGGGCTGGGAATGGGGTGAAGATACTAGCTTCACTTATGACGATATTAGCGGGTTAATGGCACAATGTGTGCAAGGTAAACTGTATATAAAGGGGCATATAAGATGAAAACAGCGGTTTTATTTGTTAGGGGTGATAGCGCCTATAAAAGATACAACGGGTTAGACGTTTATGACGCAGACAGAGACGCGCTGACGTTTTTAGGAGGCATGCCCGTTATAGCGCATCCACCTTGTCGGTCATGGGGGCGGTTGTCTCATATGGCAAACCCGCGCCCAGGTGAGCGTGAACTGGCTTTATTTGCACTAGATAACGTAAGGGCTTATGGGGGCGTGTTAGAGCACCCCAAAGGGTCTAAGCTATGGAAAGAGCAAAACCTCCCTACTGGTAACGAGACAGATGGTTATGGGGGTTTTACGCTTGAAATAGACCAGTATGACTTCGGCCATGTTGCGCCTAAGAAAACCCTACTGTACATTGTGGGCATTGACAGGGGAGAGTTGCCACCGTTGCCACCTAAGAACACGGCAACGCCTACGCGGTCTATCGCGGGTAACATCAAGGGCACGAAGCGTTGTACACAATACCAACGAGAATACACGCCTGACCTATTGATTGAATTTTTAGTTACCATCTGCAAAACCGTGGCAGCAAAACAACGGGGGGTTTTATGCTAAAGGCAACATACATAAACGTCGAAGACGGGATATGCGCGACTGTCACCGAAGTGACTAAGGGTTTCGCGGTAACCTTGATCGATGCCGACAGCGAGAGTATAGTAGACACTAGGGTTTACGACAACGTTGACCAAGCTAGGGTTTGGGCATTAGAATTTATTAAAGGGGTTAAACATGATTGAACAGGCGCAACACCACATTGACGAAGCTACACGGCTTATTAAACAGGCGATTATGACCGACTCCCTCATGGGTCTCAGTCAGGCGCAATATGTGGCCTTCCTAGACTTATGGGAAAGCCTATACAGTCTAGATAATTTGATTAAACGGTATGATGAAGACGACGAAGAGTTAAAACGTCACCTATTATTGGAGGATGACGAATAGAGCGTTAACCCTAGGGTGTCGCCAATTTACTAATAGTATTCTCTATTAGAGTTTTGGCGGTATTCCTGGGCTAGGGCTTTTCCTAGATAACTGGAGTTAAACATGATTTACAAAGCATTCACCATCGCATCGTCGTTCAAAACAGTCGAGCGCGTCGAGATAAAAGAAGCGGGTAAGGTCAAAGGGGTTATGCTAAAGCGAGTTAAGACGCATTATTTGGTTAACCCTACTACTGGTACTAAGCGGGACGTAAAAAGCGCGCAGGCAGCCAAATGGCGTGTTACACGGGCTATTAACCTAGCCAACAAGGCAATGGACTTGGTGTAATCTAATGGAGAATCAATTAACGCCTCAGTGTGCCTACTTTATCGCTGATTACGTCAACGATCAAATTATGCGCGGTAAAACAATCGACAAATTTACTATTCTAGGGGCGCTTGTCGCCTACTATGGTGGAACAAAATATCCGGAGGACTTATCATAATGTTAGATCAATTAATCATGCAAAGCGCAGGACGATTCGTAACTGTCACATTCACCAAAAAAGACGGTACTGACCGTGTTTTAACTGGTCGCTTGGGGGTGACTAAGCATCTCAAAGGGGGTAAGTCAACACTTGATGCCGAACAGTACATCACAATTTTCGATGTAGTTAACAAGGGTTATAGGGCTATCAATCGCTCTACAATCAAGTCAGTAAAGATTAACCACATACATGCGACACTTGCATAATTGGTTATTAGGGGCGGTAGTGGCTTTGCTGCTATCGCTTTCTCATTATCTAAACTAAAGGAGAATAAGTAATGCTGTTACGCAACATAACGGTAAAGGGGTATGAGAATGAGGAGTTTGGAGCAGCCCCTGTTGTTATCCTTACCATTAACGGAACGTTGGTACAGGAAGAGCTACAGGAGATCCTAACACCTATTAGAAAGGCATTCAACGAGCTAGGCCAGAGTATGACTTTTGATGTGTCGTATAGAGACTGTGACCTTTGATGTACGAGATTAGAACTGTTTACTCTAATTTGATCGTATACCGCACTACTGTGAGGGATAATGCTGTATACTGGTTAGAGTGTAATAACCAAGAGGGGATGTTTAAATTGGTAAGGGTTAAAAAGAATGATAGCTAGTATCAGAACTTGGTGCGAAGAGCATTTATCGCTTAACGCGCTGCTTAAATTAATGGGGGTGATTGAATGAGATGTAATTGCTGTAATGTCGTGTTAACACCATTTGAGAGCACGATAAAGCGAGTTAGTGATAATTCGTATGTAGATATGTGCGAGAAGTGTTTCAGCTACATAGCCGATGAGGTTAAAGTTTTAACCCGTGAAGACTTGAGGGCTGAAGTTGGCACGGATGTTGCTAACTATGTAGACTATGAAGATAAGAAAGGTATTTATGACTAAGACACTTGAGGGGGATAATAGAGAAGATACACTTGAGGGCTATATAGGGATACAAGCGGAGGCATCGTTGTACTACACCTTAACTGATGCTCACGAGTTGATTCAAGCGATAGGTTTAAAGGATTTTCTCGAAGCCCTCTACAATGAGAAACAAGGGAGGCTGCTTACGGTCGAAGAGCAAGAGGCCATGCAGGTGTTACATGATAGATGGGAGTTGTAATGGCATTCAAGAAGATACATCAACCATGTCCCGACTGTGGAGGTACTGACCCATTAGCTATTAACGAGGACGGCAGTACCAAGTGCTTCAACTGCGGAACGTACAGGAGGGACGAGGCGGCGATAGAACCCTCTACCCATACCCATGTATACACCGAACCCAGGAAACCCGTTGTAGCCCGTTCTGATGCGTATGTGGGGGCTTTTCCGGCTAGACGGTTGACCACTAGCACCATGCGTACCTATGAGGTGGAGCAAACCACCGACGGTGGGGTGTTATTCCCCTACCACAACAAGACAGGGGAGGCTGTCGCTATTAAGGTGAGGGGTGTTGACAAGACATTCAAGGTTGAAGGTGACTGGAAGGGTTCGACGCTGTTCGGTCAAAGTCGTTTCCACAAGGGCGGTAAGGTGGTCACGCTGACAGAGGGTGAGTTCGATGCCTTGGCTGTCCACCAGATGACAAGCTTACCTGCTGTTAGTGTGCGCTCAGGTGCTCAGAGTGCCCTGTCCGACTGTAAGGCAGCGTTTGAGTGGCTAGACTCATTCGACAAGGTGGTTATTTGCTTTGACAACGATGAGCCGGGAAAGGAGGCAACACAGAAGGTAGCTGAGTTGTTTGGGTCGAAGGCGTGTATGTTTAAACACATCACCGACTACAAGGATGCTTGCGACTGGTTAATGCACAAGAGTGAGGTGCAGTTTAATGACTCATGGAAGAAGGCTGAGGCGTACAAGCCAGAGGGCATCGTCACCGTCACCGACATTAAGGAGAGGTTGTTAGCCCCGCCAGTAGCAGGTGTGCCGTGGTGCTTTGATACTCTAACTGAGGTGACGTATGGTAGACGTAAGGGGGAGCTATATGCTTTCGGCGCGGGTGTCGGGGTTGGTAAGACTGACGTGTTTACTCAACAGATTGCCTATGACATTGACAAGTTGGGTCTGCGGGTCGGTGTTATCTACCTTGAGCAGAACGTGGTAGAGACAAGTCAGCGTGTGATGGGTAAGCTAGACAAGAAGCTGTACCATGTGCCTGATATGGATTGGACGCGACAGGAGTACGAGGAGAGCATTGACAGGCTGGAGGAGCGTGAGCAGCTATACATGATGGAGCACTTTGGTGCGATGGGATGGCGTAGTATTAAGAATATCATCAAGTTCTTTAACAAGGCTTATGACATTGACCACATCTACCTAGACCACCTGACTGCGCTGTCGGCTAATGAGCAGGATGAGAGACGTGCGCTAGACGGTATCATGGCAGACATGGCCTCACTAGCACAAGAGCTAGGCATCATCATCCACTTCATTAGTCACCTCACCACACCAGAGGGTAAGGCGCATGAGGAGGGTGGACGTGTGCTAGAGAAACACTTTACCGGGTCTCGCGCTATCGCTAGGTGGAGCCACTATATGTTTGGGTTAGAGCGTAACAAGCAGCACTCCGACCCTATAAAGCGGCAGACCACCACATTCCGTGTGTTAAAAGACAGGTTTACCGGGCGCGCTACCGGGACTAAATTTGGCTTGCAATATAACCAAAAGAATGGTATACTGTCGGAATCAGTTGCTATTAGTCTGGAGGATGATAACTTATGATTGAACAGGTAATCGTGGGCGCTACTGGGCTTGGTTACCTGACGGTTGGTGTCTTACAATGGTATAAAGGTGAAGGAGCTAACGGCATGATTTGGATTGGTTATGCGTTCGCACAGGTGGGATTATGGTTAAACTTGAAATAGAACAGTACGGGTATTGTAGTAAGACAGGCGTATGCTTTAACCCCTTTGGTATCAAGCCTGAGTGGGTGCAGAAACGAGCATACAAGATACGACATGGGTTGTTAATTGAACAGACAGAGGAGGCATTGTTTTGACAGAGACTACTTGTACAGGAAACGTAACACTAATCCGTGAGAACGAGGATGGTAGTGCAGACTATCAATTCAACTTTCCACCAGAGGCGTTGGAGGCGTTGACTAGGCTAGGTATATTAACCGCACTACAAGCGGCGATTGAGGATGCTAAACGCCTTAACCCGGAGGAACAAGATGATTGATAACATAACCCTATGGCATAGACGAGCAAGACCAGAACCAACAGAGAAAGACTTTAACGTACAACTAGGTTGTCACCTTGAAGAGTTTGTAGAGATGCTGGACACAATAACCATTCGTGGGTATCCTTCTTTTAACAAGGCGATTGATGCCATTGAGGAAATATCTGAACAGTTGAAGGCAGGGACATTAACTGTATCAACAGTAGATCGTGTTAACCTTCTTGACTCATTAGCAGATCAAATTGTTACGGCTGTCGGTGTTGGTGTGTGCGCTAAGATGGATATGGATGCTGCCGTGGAGGAAGTTAACCGCAGTAACTGGTCTAAGTTTAACTATAGGGGCTTCCCTGAGTTTGATGAGAACGGTAAGATTAAGAAGGGTGATCGTTATCGTAAACCTGATTTGAAGGGGATGTTTTGAACGAACGAATTAAAGAACTTGCTGAACATTGTGACTTTTATATTGGCAATGAGCATTACGATAAACCACACGAAGAAAAGCAACGATTGTTTATGGGAAAGTTCGCTGAGTTGATTATTAAAGAGTGTTGTGTGTCAATGCGCCCTATGTTACGTGGCATGATAAGTCGTAGCCACGCGATTCATTTAATTAAAGAACATTTCGGAGTTAAAGAATGATTAACCCATCTTTTGTTAAGTTGAATGAGCTAATCCCGGAGGATGACTGGGAGTATTTTGAAGACCGTGATATGTCAATGCGCGAAGCCGCAGGAGGGATTAAGTTTATGAAGGATGTAACAGAGACGCTAGACCAGCGTGAGAATCGTTACGGTGAGTACAAGAATGTGTCAGCCACGTCGCAATGGTTAAAAGATATTATGCGTGGGGGCGACAGTTGGAATGGGATGGAACCCTATATGCAGGAGAGCTTGGACTTGATTGCCAACAAACTGGCGCGTATTGTCAATGGTGACCCCTTCTATGATGATAGTTGGCACGACGTGGGTGGTTATGCTAAACTAGTGGAGATTGAATTAGCGAAAGGAAAGTGATGATAGACTATTATAAAACTGTAACCTTTACTCATAATGGGTATAGAGAGATTGCTATTATCAGAAAGACTGATAGCATACTAAGCCACAGTAAGGTTAGTGTGTTTGAAAAGTTTGAAGATGGCTCTTTCTTGTCTGACCATAATACAATCTACAAGCCAATTGAATTAAAACCAAAAGAGGAGTAAATGTGAACTTAGTTCTCGACATCGAGACAGACAGCAAGCAGACCAAGATTTGGTTATGCTATACCCATAACAGCGAGACAGGCGAATACATATGTCACACAAAACCGGATACACTCATACCCTTAATAAACAAAGCAGAGAGATTGATCGGACACAACTTGATCGGCTTCGACGCACCAGTGCTCAACAAGCTGTGGGGAACGAGGATTGGCTTGAAGAAAGTGAGAGATACCTTGATAATGTCAAGGCTACTCAATCCCTCTATCGAAAACGGTCACAGTTTGGCGGCGTGGGGCAAGAGACTGGGGAATAACAAGGTTGAATACACCCGTATTTGGCATTGGATGAAAGGGTTACCTTATGACAAGATTTCTACTGCTCCTTATGACGATCCAGTTGATAGCCTTAACCGCTTTTATTGTAGACAGGACGTGTCAGTAACTGTTGACTTGTACAAGTACCTAGATGAACAGTTGGCTGATTGGGGTGAGAGTGTGCAGCTTGAGCATGACGTTGCCGCTATCGTGTGTAAACAAGAAAGGCATGGGTTTAGATTTGATGAAGCTAAGGGCAGGGTTCTATTGGCACAGCTTTCAGGCGAGGTTGCTGATATTGAAGGTGAATTGCAAGCTACGTTTCCACCTATTGTGGAGAAGCGTGTCAGCGAGAAGACAGGGAAAGAGCTGAAGGATAAGGTAACCCCATTCAACCCTGGCAGTAGACAACAGATTGCTGAGAGGCTTACCTCCCTTGGTGTTAAGTTTACAAAGGAGACTGAGAAGGGGAGTACCATCATCAACGAGAAGGTGTTAGAGGGCATTGACTTACCAGAGGCTAAACTAATTGCTCGGTATCTAATGCTACAGAAACGCATCTCGCAGGTGAGTAGCTGGTTTGACGTGGTTAAGCCTGATGGTAGGGTGCATGGTAGGGTGATAACAAACGGAGCCGTGACGGGGCGTATGACGCATCACAGCCCTAACATGGCACAAGTACCCTCAAGCGGGAGTGAGTACGGTAAGGAGTGTAGGGAGTTGTGGACTGTGGAGGTTGGTAACAAGCTGGTCGGTGCAGATGCTAGTGGGCTTGAGCTACGGATGTTAGCCCATTACATGCAGGACAAAGGGTACATCAACACTGTGGTACACGGGAAGAAGGAGGACGGGACAGACATACACACAGTTAACATGAGGGCGGCTGGCCTTCCTGATAGGGACACAGCCAAAACCTTCATCTATGCTTTGTTGTATGGGGCTGGAGCAGGTAAGATTGGTTCTATCATCGGTGGCGATTCAAGACAAGGGCATCGCATCATGGCAACCTTCTTCCACAAGACACCAGCACTTGAACGTTTGAAGGAGATAGTCACTGAGGCAGCGGCAAAGGGGTGGATTCGTGGGTTAGATGGGCGGCACATTATGGTGCGCTCAGAACACGCAGCATTAAACACTTTGTTGCAGGGTGCAGGTGCAATTGTTATGAAAAAAGCTTTGGTTATATTGCATGAGAAGCTAAAATGTGGTATAATAAACGCTTCATTCTGTGCAAATGTACACGATGAGTGGCAGATGGAAGTCCCGCAAGAGGATGCAGAGCGTGTTGGTAAGATGGCAGTAGAGGCAATTGGAGAGGCTGGAAAGTACTACAACCTCCGCTGTCCTTTAACAGGAGATTACAATGTAGGTTTTAATTGGAAGGATACGCATTGAAAGAAGAAGTAACTTTGGATACTGTGGTAAAGGATGCGGATGCGCTGATCGTTATTACAGAGAAGGAGGGTGCAGTGAGCCTAACCTTTAGCCAAAACATGGATGAGATGGAAGTGCTAGACCTCCTAGCCTTTATCACATCAGAATTTTATCAGATTGCCGACGAAGGCAGAGTAACTAAACACTAAGGAATTATTATGACAGATGCAGTAAAAGTTAAAGCGGACATTATGTGGGCATACCTTGACAAGGTTAACGATATGAGTGGTAAGTTTCAAGTGGACTTGTGTAACCTATCAGACAAAGCAGCCGAGGCGTTGCAGGACATTGGCCTAGAGGTTAAGTTCAAAGAGGGTAAGGGCAAGTACATTACCTGCAAGAGTACCCGTCCTATCCATGCTTATGACGATGGAGGTTCTCAGATTGATGCACAGGTAGGTAACGGGTCGAAGGGTGTCGCACTTATTGGTACATACTCATGGGCATACCAGAAGAAGAAGGGGATCTCTCCTGCCCTCAAGCGTTTGGTTATTACAGATATGCTTGAGTACAGTGGCGCACCAGTGGATGAGCTTATCTCCGAAGACGATCTGCTGTAAATGATTGCGCTGATCGATAGCGACATTCTATGCTACCGGGTAGGCGCTGTTACTGAGGAAGAAAATGAGAACACGGCTATCGAGACGATGGCTGTGTATCTCGAAGATATGTTAATGTTTGATCTGTTAGACTGCGAGGAGCACGAGTTATTCCTCACTGGTAAACAGAACTTTCGTAATGACGTAGCGGTAACAGCCCCTTACAAGGGCAACAGGAAGGATGTTAAGAGGCCGAAGCACCTACCTCTCCTACGGGAATACTTACAGACGGCATGGGGAGCTAGTGTTAGTGATGGACAGGAAGCGGATGATGACATCGCCATACGAGCAACAGAGCTGAAGGGTGAAGGACTCATCGTATCAATTGACAAAGACTTTATGCAGGTTCCGGGATGGCATTACAACTTTGTGAAGAAGGTAAAGAAGGAAGTAACACCAGAAGAAGGGTTGCGGTTCTTTTACACCCAGATACTGATGGGGGACGCGGCAGACAACATACCGGGGTTACACCGTGTCGGGCCTGTGAAAGCAGCCAAGATGCTTGCCGATGCAAAGACAGAGCAAGAGCTGTATGCGTGTTGTGTGGAGGCGATGGGCGCAGAGCGTGTGTTAGAGAACGGTAGGTTGTTGTGGCTACGCCGGACAGCACATCAAATGTGGGAGCCACCAAGTGAAGAAGAATGAGTTTAAGTTAGCGGGGATGACATGGCAAGTGATTGATACAGCCATGACTGACCTTGGAACCTCCGTACCTGATACCTGTACGATTCTGTTAAATGATAAGTTGAAAGGACAAGAGCGAGATGTCACCTTGTTACATGAAGTTGTCCATGCGATTATGTTTACGATGGGTGAACGTGACCATGACGAGCGATTCATAGAGGGGTTCGCTCAGTTGTTATACCAGTATGAGCAACAGAGAGTATAACGATGGGGAGTGGACTGAGGCTAGGTTCCGAGCGTTTATAATATCTGCCCTTCGTGCCTACATGAAGCGCTTCCCACCTAAGTGGAAGGCTTTAAAAGCAGCATCGATTGGTAGGGTTATTAACAAGAGGTCGGGACGGTTGGCTGAACATTACAAGTGTGCTAGTTGTGCGGATAACTTCGTGGCTAGGGATGTACAAGTGGATCATATTGAACCCGTTGTCTCCCCTCAAGAAGGCTTTCAGGACTGGTGGACATACATGAACAGGCTTTACTGTGAGGCTGAGAACTTGCAGGTGTTGTGCAAACCATGCCACAAGCAGAAGACAGCAGAAGAGCGTAAGGAAAGGGTGAAGAACAAATGACAAAAGAACTTGCCTTAGAAACGGTTAAACTTTTAGCGGCTTTGGAAAGTTGGGGTTTTACTATGAAAGAACCTATCCCTGATTATTTGCATGAACCGCTAACTGCAATCATGGAGGAGTTAGAAGTTATTATTTTGGAGGATGGAAAATGAACGTAAAGCTAATGTGGGTAACACCTCATGCTGAGGAGATGGTTGCTTATATGGCGCGTGTCTCAAACCCAGAGAATCAGAATAACGTAGCGACAGCACCTAAGTTGTTGCGTTACCTGAT
>Ga0209654_1002764_pt1 | contig 11576 bp, 7 predicted proteins | sample SaaInl1SG_22_DNA_FD_184646 | JGI IMG/M metagenome (GOLD analysis project Ga0209654, IMG submission 184646) | Marine microbial communities from expanding oxygen minimum zones in the Saanich Inlet - ESP_161SG_22_DNA (SPAdes) (version 2) | ecosystem: Environmental > Aquatic > Marine > Intertidal... | reverse complement strand
TGTTGTGCCACTGCTTCTGCAGTATTACCCATTCCCCAATAATAATCTTCATGCCCAGCTTTTACTATGGCATCATAATTTAATTCAGGTTTAAATCCTGTCATAGGTACACTACTCATACTTTCTGCACCGCCGGCTATGATACAATCTGCCATTCCAGCTTGAATTTTTGCTGTAGCCATCCCAATAGTTTCTACCCCTGACGAGCAAAAACGATTCACAGTTACACCTGGTACATCTATAACTTCTAACCCCATTAATGAGATTAAACGTGCCATATTTAATCCTTGAGAACCCTCTGGCATTGCATTACCTACTACGACATCGTCAATACGTTTTGGGTCTAAATTTGGCAATTCCTTCATCATGTGTTTGATGGTTTCTGCTGCCAATTCATCTGTTCTTTTAAAACGGAATACGCCTTTAGGTGCTTTACCAACTGCGGTTCTGTAAGCTTTTACTATATATGCTGTTTTCATTTTCTTAGTTTCTTAAAGGTTTTCCTTTGGTTAACATATGCTGAATTCTCTCCAAAGTTTTACGCTCTGTACAAAGTGATAAAAAAGCTTCGCGCTCAATATCAAGTAAATATTGCTCGCTAACTTTTGTAGGTTCTGATAAATCACCACCAGCCATGACATAGCCTAATTTATTGGCAATTTTGCGGTCGTGCTCACTGATGTAATTGGACGCTTCCATGGAATCTGTACCTACCATAAACATACTTAGAGCTTGTTTTCCTAACACTAAAACATCCTTTCGTTTTACAGGTTGTGTGTAACCTGCATCCGCCATAAGTTTAGCATGTGCTTTTGCTGTCGCTATTTGACGGTCTTTGTTAACGACAACAACATCTTTTCCTTGCTGCATTAAACCTAAGTCAAATGCCTCATAAGCAGAGGTTGACACCTTTGCCATTCCGATAGTCAGGAAATACTCTTGAAGTGTATTCAATTGCACATCTCCTTTTTTAAAGGTATCGGATGCTCTTAAGGCCATTTCTTTTGAACCTCCACCACCAGGAATTACTCCGACACCAAACTCTACAAGTCCCATATAGGTCTCTGCTGCAGCTACAATTTTGTCTGCGTGTAAGGAAATCTCACAACCGCCACCAAGTGCCATACCATGAGGTGCAGAAATTGTAGGGATTGCAGAATAACGCATACGCATCATGGTATCTTGGAAATATTTGATGGCCATGTTAAGCTCGTCGTACTCTTGTTCTGCGGCCATCATAAATATCATTCCAATATTGGCGCCGACTGAGAAATTAGGACCTTGATTCCCAACTATTATTCCAGCAAAATCTTTTTCGGCCATATCAATGGCTTTATTTAATCCTGCCAAAACATCACCGCCGATGGTATTCATTTTAGACTGGAACTCAACATTTAATATGCCGTCACCTAAATCTTGAACAGAAACACCAGAATTTGAATAGACTTCTGTTGTTTTTCTTATATTATCAAGAATGATGAAGGCATCTTGTCCCGGTATCTTTTCTTGTTCTTTCTTAGGAATATCATAAAAGTATTTTGCACCATCTTTTATGGAGTAAAAGCTATCACTACCTGATGCTAACATATCTGCAACCCAGTCTGCAGGTTTTAAACCCTCTGCAGCCATCATTTCAATTCCTTTTTCAACACCTATGGCATCCCAAATTTGGAAAGGACCGTGTTCCCATCCAAAACCAGCTTTCATGGCATCATCAATTTTGTAAAGTTCATCTGTAATTTCTGGAATGCGATTTGAAACATAAGCAAATAATGCAGAAAAGCTCTTTCTATAAAATTCACCGGCTTTGTCTTTACCTTTTACTAATACTTTAAAACGGTCAGCAACATTGTTTATCGTTTTAGTTAGTTCTAAAGTTCCAAATTTCGCACGTTTAGCAGAACGGTATTCTAAAGTATTTAAGTCTAAACTTAAAATTTCTTTTTTACCATCTGAAGAAACACTCTTTTTATAGAACCCTTGTCCAGTTTTACTTCCCAACCATTTGTTTTCCATCATTGTATTGATGAACTCTGGAAGTCTAAACAACTCTATACGTTCATCGTCTTTGCAGTTGTCTGCAATACCATTTGCGACATGAACTAAAGTATCTAAACCTACAACGTCTACAGTTCTGAATGTAGCAGATTTTGGACGCCCAATTACAGGTCCCGATAATTTATCAACTTCTTCAATGGTAAGGTCCATTTCTTTTACGGTATGGAACAAGCTCATTATAGAGAAGATACCAATTCTATTACCTATAAAAGCAGGGGTATCTTTTGCAATAACAGACGTTTTGCCTAAAAACTGTTCTCCATAGCCGTTTAAGAACTCTAATACAGAGACATCAGTTTTAGGTCCAGGAATGATTTCAAATAATTTTAAATATCGCGCGGGGTTAAAAAAGTGTGTTCCACAAAAGTGTTTTTGAAAATCGTCAGAACGACCTTCACTCATAAAATGAATAGGAATACCAGATGTATTTGACGTAATAAGAGTACCTGGTGTTCTATATTTTTCGAGCTTTTCAAAAACTTGTTGTTTGATGTCGAGGCGCTCTACAACAACCTCCATAATCCAGTCAACATCTGCTACTTTAGCAATATCATCTTCCAAATTACCAGTTGTAATTCTAGTTTTAAAGGATTGGTTATAAATAGGAGAGGGCTTTGACTTTAAAGATGTGGTTAAAGCATCGTTTACTAAACGGTTACGAACCACTTTATCTTCAAGAGATAAACCACTCGCTTTTTCTTTATCAGTGAGTTCTCGAGGTACAATGTCTAATAAAAGTACATCAACACCAATATTGGCGAAATGACAAGCAATGCCACTTCCCATAATACCAGAACCTATTATGGCTACCTTTTTAATTCTACGTTTACTCATATTATTTTGCTATGTGTTCTTTTTGATTGTATATTTTTTTGTTAGATATCATATGGTTTATGATTTCTGCAACTTTATAAAACCCCATAAGCTCATCGTCTGAGACATTATTTTTTACGGCTTCATTAAATGTCAATACGCGATCCCTTGAAAAGGCACGTTTTTCTTTACCAAAATCAGTTAGATGAATTAAAACGCCTCGACCATCTTCTGGGTTTGGTTTGCGAATAATCAAACCTTTATCTTCCATTGTTTTTAATGTGCGTGATAGACTAGTAGCTTCCATACCCATTTTTGGACCTAAAGACGTCGATGGAGTTCCTTCTATTGGGTCTATGCTTAATAATGCAAATCCAGTAGCCATTGTTGTGTCAAATTGAGAGGCCTCTTCGTTATACATCTTATTAACAGCTAGCCAGGTGGTTCTTAGAACGTAATCAATAGTTTTATCTTTCAAACTCAAACGTTTTCGTATTAGTGCAGCAAATATAATAAAAAATACTATGCACGCATAGTAAATACAGATTAATTATGCGTGCATAGTATTTTTTAGTTTAAACAAAAAAAGCGCTTCTTTCAAAGCGCCCTATTCTTTCGGTGTAAGGATATTATTTACTATCTAGTTTCCCTAAAACCATTCCTATTACTGCACCCGTGATGGCGGTCATTACTACAGTCAATACTACATCTAGGATTACAGTTTGGATATCTCTGGTTTCCATGACCATAGTCCAAAGATTCCAGTTTAGACCTAAAAACAATCCAATAATAGCACCTGCTTTTGCACCTGTACCCATTGTTTTGATTTGAGCCCATTACATATAGATATAGGCTAAGAATAAAGACATTACTAAACAAGCAAGAAAAATTAAAACCATATTGTTGGTGCCTTCTTCTGGTTGTGGAAAGCTATCCATAAAAATAATGCCATATACTAGCCATCCTAAAAGAAAATTGACCACAGCTCCTGCAAGTCCTGAAAGTGTAAGATTTTTTAAATTCATAATATAATTGATTAGTTAGATTGAAGTAAAATTAATCAATAATTACTAATAAATTTAATATAATGTTAAAAATTTATGTTTTATGTATATTTTATTGCAAAAATATAAGAATTTGTTAATACGGTTGTTTAAGGTCTATATATTTTTTCATAGAGATTATTATAAATTTCTTTGATAACATTTCTCTTCATTTTCATGGTAGGCGTTAGTTCTCCATTATCAATAGACCATACCGAAGGGGTTAATTCAAATTTTTTGATTTGTTCCCATTTACCAAAATTTACATTGTATTTGTCAACTTCTTTTTGGATGCGTTTTATAACAACTTCGGAAGCTGCAATTTCTTCATTAGAAGTACCAATATTATGACCTTTATGCTCTATCCAGTCGCGAACAAAATCAAAATTAGGTTGAATTAAAGCACCTGGCATTTTTTCGCCTTCACCTACAACCATTACTTGTTCTATAAATAAAGATTGTTTTAAATCATTTTCAAGTAATGTAGGAATAACGTATTTACCACCAGAGGTCTTAAACATTTCTTTTTTACGCCCTGTTATTTTTAAAAATCCATCTTTTGTAATTTCTCCTTTATCTCCAGTATGAAAATAGTCTCCAGTCATAACTTCAGCAGTCTTTTCCGCATCTTTATAATAGCCTAGCATAACGTTAGGTCCTTTTATAAGAAGCTCTCCGTCCACTGCAATTTTTACTTCAACACCGTCAATAGGTTTTCCTACGGCTCCTACTTGGTACATATGGTTATCGTAAAATCCAACAGAAACTACAGGTGAGGTTTCTGTAAGCCCGTAACCTTCCATTACACGCATGCCTGCAGCACCAAATACACGCGCGAGTCTTGGTTGCAATGCAGCACTACCAGATACCATGGTGCCAAGTTCTCCTCCCAAGGCGTCTCTCCATTTACTGAAAATAAGCTTGTTAGCGATTTTTAGTTTAAATTCATACCATGCACCATTAGCTCCATAAGGTTCCCATTTTTCTCCTAAGGCAACAGCCCAAAAGAATAGTGTCTTTTTGATACCGGTTAGTTCTTCTCCTTTAAGCATTATTTTGTCAAAGACCTTTTCTAAAAGTCTTGGTACAACACTCATAAGGTTTGGTTTTACCTCTTTTGCATTATCACCTATTTTATCTAATGCTTCAGCAAAATAGATAGATGTACCTGCATATTGATAGACATAGATAAGTACACGTTCAAAAATGTGGCAAATGGGTAAGAAGCTTAGGACTTTTGTTTCGCCAGACTCAGGTAAAGGTACACGAGGTGAACTCGATAAAACATTACTGGTAATATTCCAATGGCTTAGCATGACACCTTTTGGTTTTCCTGTTGTACCTGAAGTGTAAATTATTGTTGCTAAATCTTCTGATTTTACAGATGCTTTTAGTGCTTCAACTTCGTTTTGATTGCTTTCATCTTTACCTAGTTCAAATAAATCAGAATAATGTTTGCAACCCTCAATCTCATCAAAACTATATACTTCTTTAAGTTGCGTGTTTGCTTTGATGGCATTTACTTTTTCTAAGACCTCTTCGTCAGAGATAAAACAATAGATAGATTCGCTATGATTTAAAACATATTCATAATCCTCTGCACAAATGGTAGGATAGATAGGGACGTTGGTTACTCCAATTTGTAGTGTGCCTATATCCATTATATTCCATTCTGTTCTATTAGTTGAAGAAATAAGGGCAATTTTATCTCCTTTTTTCACACCCATTCGTAAAAGTGCACGACTAACTGCATTGGCTTTATCTAAATATTCTTTTGTGGACATTGGCGTCCATTTACCGTTATATTTAGTAACTAAGGCAGAATCATTTGGATTATGCTTAAGTTGATGATAGGGAAAGTCGAAAAGTCTTTTAATTTCTGTCATTGTCAATTTACAGTATTATACATTTTACGAAAATATGAAAATTAACAATAGTAAATTAAAGTATTAAAAAATAGACTTTAGTATTTGATAAAGAATTAGGTTTTTTCTATCCACTTTCTCGCATTAACAAAAGCTTCTAACCAAGGTGAAACTTTATCATCTCTGTCTTTTGGATATTGTGCCCAATTCCATGGGAATGTAGAGCGCTCAATATGAGGCATAGTTACCAAATGACGACCGGTTTTATCCGCTAGCATCGCTGTATTAAAGTCAGAACCATTTGGATTATGCGGATATCCATCATACGTATATTTTGCTACAATATCATATTTGTCTTCTGTATACGGTAAACAGAATTTACCCTCTCCATGGCTAATCCAAACACCTAATGTTGTACCAGCCAGAGATGATAACATTACTGAATTATTTTCTTGGACCTTCACAGATGTGAAAGCACTTTCGTGCTTCCCAGAATCGTTATACGTCATTTTGCCATGCTCATTATGGTCTGGATTGATGAGGTCTAGTTCCATCCACAATTGGCAACCGTTACAAATACCAACGGACAATGTGTCTTCTCTTTCAAAGAAATTTTTAAGTGCTTTATTTGCTTTTTCATTATACTTGAAAGCACCAGCCCAACCTTTTGCAGAGCCAAGTACATCTGAATTAGAGAAGCCTCCTACAGCACCAATAAACTGAATGTCTTCTAGTGTTTCTCGTCCTGAAATTAAATCTGTCATATGAACATCTTTAACGTCAAAACCAGCTAAGTACATAGCATTTGCCATTTCGCGTTCAGAATTACTTCCTTTTTCACGGATGATGGCTGCTTTGGGTTTATTAGTTTTATTTCTGAAATCTTCTAAAATTCCTGTAAAGTGTTTTGTAAATGTATACTCTAATGGCTGATTTTTATAATTTTCAAAACGGGATTTTGCCAAACCGTTAGCCGTTTGTTTTTTATCTAATAAGTAAGAGGTATTGTACCACATATCTCTAAGACGAGAAATGGTCATGGTGTAAACTTCATCATTATTGATGATACTTAACACATCACTTTCTGTAACTCTACCAATATTATGAAATTCAATACCAGCAGTGTTTAAAATGGCTTCTACAGAAGCGTCTTCGGCTTGAAAAACAATACCTGAATTTTCAGCAAATAATACTTTTACAGTATCATTTTCTTGTAGTGCTGTAATGTCTAATTCTGCGCCAAGGTCATTATCAGCAAAACATAGTTCTAATAGCGTTGTAATTAAACCTCCTGAAGCTACATCGTGTCCTGCTACAATTTTATGGTCTTTAATTAATCCCTGAATGGTATTGAATACGTTCTTAACGTAAGTAGCACTTCTTACATTTGGCGTGTCATTTCCAATCTTATTTTTTATTTGAGCAAAACTACTTCCGCCTAATTTAAAATCATCTTGTGAAATATTGATGTAGTATATGTTTCCCTTTCCTTTTTGTAAAACAGGTTCAATAACATTAGTAATATCATTACAATTTGCAGCAGCAGATATAATTACAGTACCAGGAGAAATTACCTCACCATCAGGATATTTCTGCTTCATAGAAAGCGAATCTTTTCCCGTAGGTACATTAATTCCTAAATCTATTGAAAATTCGGATATGGCTTTTACAGCTTCATATAATCTGGCATCTTCACCTTCGTTTTTACATGGCCACATCCAGTTGGCAGAAAGTGAGACACTTTTTAATTCGTCCTTAAGAGGTGCCCAAATAATATTAGTCAATGCTTCAGTGATGCTATTTCTACTTCCTGCGATAGGGTCTATTAGTCCTGAAATAGGGGAGTGACCAATTGAAGTGGCAATACCTTCTTTCCCATTATAATCTAATGCCATGACGCCAACATTATTTAATGGCAATTGTAAAGGACCGGCACATTGTTGTTTGGCAACTTTTCCACCAACGCACCGATCTACTTTGTTGGTTAACCAATCTTTACAAGCTACAGCTTCAAGTTGAAGAACTTGATCTAAGTCATTATAGAAATCTTCTGAATTATAAACAACATCATCGTAGTTGCGATTCACAGTTCTATCTGTCATTATTGTTTTTGGTGAACTCCCAAACATATCTTCTAATGCTAAATCCATGGGCTTATTTCCATTGGTTTTAGATTCAAAGGTAAATCTATCATCTCCAGTGACATCACCAACTTGATAGATAGGAGAACGTTCTCTTTCTGCTATTGCATTTAGAGTTTCGAGGTGCTTTTTAGCAATGACCAATCCCATACGTTCTTGAGATTCATTACCGATAATTTCTTTGTCTGATAGTGTTGGGTCTCCAACAGGTAATTTATCTAGATCGATTTTCCCACCAGTATCTTCAACCAATTCTGAAAGACAGTTTAAATGTCCTCCAGCACCATGATCATGAATAGAAACAATATAATTTTCATCACTCTCTACCATACCACGAACGGCGTTAGCAGCACGTTTTTGCATTTCAGGATTCGAGCGTTGTACCGCATTTAGCTCTATCCCCGAGGCAAATTCTCCAGTATCAGCTGAGGAAACGGCTGCTCCACCCATTCCTATACGATAGTTTTCGCCACCAAGAATAACGATTTTATCACCTTCCTTAGGTGTGTCTTTTAAGGCTTGGTCCGCTTTTCCGTAGCCAATACCACCAGCTTGCATTATGACTTTGTCATAGCCAAGTCTGCGATTGTTTTGTTCATGTTCAAAAGTTAAAACTGAACCACAGATTAAGGGTTGTCCAAACTTGTTTCCAAAATCGGAGGCGCCGTTAGATGCTTTGATTAAAATATCAATTGGCGTTTGATATAACCAATCTCTAGCTTCGAATTTTTGTTCCCATGGTCTATCATTTTCTAGTCGAGAGTAAGATGTCATGTAAACCGCTGTACCAGCTAAAGGTAATGACCCTTTTCCTCCAGCGAGTCTATCTCTAATTTCACCACCAGAACCCGTTGCAGCACCGTTAAATGGCTCAACAGTGGTTGGAAAATTGTGAGTCTCGGCTTTAAGTGAAATTACAGAATCGTAATCTTGTGTTGTATAGTAATCTGGGACATCAGCACGTTTAGGTGCAAATTGTTCTACTTTTGGACCCTTTATAAAAGCGACATTATCTTTATATGCCGAGACAATATCATTTGGATTTTGCTTCGACGTTTCCTTTATCATTTTAAAAAGAGAAGTTGGTTTTTCTTTACCATCAATAACAAATGTGCCATTAAAAATCTTATGACGGCAGTGTTCTGAGTTGACTTGACTAAATCCGAAAACTTCAGAATCAGTAAGTGGTCTGCCTATTTTTTCTGAAACGTCTTCTAAATATTTGATCTCTTCATCACTCAATGCCAAACCTTCTTTTTGATTATATGCTGAAATATCTTCAATTTCAAGAATAGGTTCTGGTTGAATATCAATTGTGAAAATATCTTGATGTAAACCATTATACTTTTCTGATATCATAGGGTCATAACCCTTGAAATCTTTGGTAACACTTTTAAATTCTTCAATTCGAATAATTCCATCGACACCCATGTTTTGGGTGATTTCAACAGCATTTGTACTCCAAGGGGTTATCATAGCCGCACGTGGTCCAACAAAAAAAGCATCGATTGATGCTTGTTCTATTTTTGGTTGGTCGCCAAATAACCACACTAATTTTGATGTAGTTTCTGTTGCTAATTCTTTTGTTGCTTGAACAGCAAATACTTTACTGTTTTGGTTTCCGAAGAAGTGAATCATTATAAAAGATTATGTTATGTTTTGAGGTTGTAAATTTACTTTTTTTAAGCGTACTACACTCAATTAATAAAGAAGAAAATTTAGAGTTATTCACTAGTTTTTAAACAAAAAAAAAGCGACCAATGGTCGCTTTAATTATTGTCTTACTAATTTTTTGGTAATTGTACCATTATCGGATTTTAGTCTTAATAGATATATACCTTTTTTAAGTCCTGTAATATTAATTTTCTTTTGGTTAGCGGTTAAATTTTGTTGCTTTACTTTTTTACCAAGAACGTCGTAAACTTCTACAAGAATATCACTATTAGTAATTATTGTAATTTCATTGCCACTCACAGGATTGGGATAAATTTTTATGTCTTGTTGTTGAAAATTATCCGTAGATAGAATATTGCCCCAACGGTCTTCAGCATCAGGACCACCCCAAATTGCAGTTGCTAATGCCGGATTATCTATGAAAGGATTTCTGTTTAAATAAACACCTTCTAAAAAATTATTTCTATTATCTTCTATAGTAGAAACAGGGTCATCTACATTCCATTGTAATAAAATTTGAAGCATATCTGTAGTACCTTGCTTTGTACCAGAAGCATTGAGTTCTGGTAAACAGCGGTCTTCATAACGTGTATACATGTACATCATGATACGAGCTACATCGCCTTTCCATTCGTCCCCAGGATAGTAGTCTCCATTTCCTAATACCGTGGAATTACCTGAACCGTCTCCAAATTTTCTGTTACCTCTACTTCCGTTGCGCTGTACATCTGTAGCTCTTAAATTTTGAGGGTCAGCAGCGATTCCGGTGTCTGTATTACTGACACTACCCATGCTTGGATTGGCATTAGAGCGAGCAAAGACATGTTCTCTATTATATTCGCAAGTTGCTCCTCCAAAATTATCTTTGTTTCTAATTCTTCTGTCAGTTTGCCCAGAAGTACAACTTAACGAATTTACAAAACCGTAAGCGAGTAGTACATTGGAATCTGTGGCATCTGTAGGGTCTAATTCCATAATTTTGAAATCATCTCTGATATCTCCGTAAGTATAAGTTGTGCTTGCGTTGACTATTAATTGATTTAAGGTGTTTTTTAAATTATCACCTGTTAATCCTGTAAAATCTATGCTGTCGTAGTAGGGTTGCTGTGAATAACCTAAAGTAATTACAAATAAAAAGAGTAGGTAAATATGTTTCATAACTAAATACTTTTTTCTAATAAGGCCATGTAGAAACCATCATAACCAGATTTGTGGGCTAATATTTTTTTGTCTTTTGTAAGTTTAAAATTCTTTCCATTTTCCGAATTTAAGAATTTTTCTACTTGTTTTTCATTTTCAGAGGGTAAAATTGAGCAGGTAGCATATACCATTTTACCACCATCTTTTACCATTTTTGAGTATTGCTGTAATACTTCTTCTTGAGTTTTTTTAATGTTTTCAATAAACTCAGGTTGTAATTTCCATTTGGCATCGGGATTACGACGCAATACACCTAAACCAGAACATGGTGCATCAATTAACAATCGGTCCGCCTTAGCATACAATTTTTTTATTGGCTTTGTAGACTCAATAGCTTTTAATTCTATGTTATGAACCCCATTACGACGTGCTCTAATTTTTAACTTCTTTAATTTACTTTCGTAAATATCCATTGCTATGAGTTGTCCTTTGTTCTCCATTAAAGAAGCAAGATGCAATGTTTTACCGCCTGCACCAGCACAAACATCCACAACTTTCATGCCTGGTTTTACATCTAAGAAGTCTGCGACCAATTGTGACGATGCATCTTGTACCTCAAACCAACCGTTTTTAAAGGCTTCTGTCTTAAACACGTTAGCGCGTTCAACAAGCTTTAGAGCCGATGGGTGATTTGGTAAAAATTCTGTTTCAATAGCTTCTGATTGAAGTTTAAGTTGAAGGTCTTTTTTATTGGTTTTTAATGTGTTAACTCGAAGAATTACTTCAGCTTGCTCATTTTGTTTTGCAATTTCGGCAGTCCAAAGTTTTTCACCCAATTCCGA
>Ga0209654_1002763_pt1 | contig 11593 bp, 16 predicted proteins | sample SaaInl1SG_22_DNA_FD_184646 | JGI IMG/M metagenome (GOLD analysis project Ga0209654, IMG submission 184646) | Marine microbial communities from expanding oxygen minimum zones in the Saanich Inlet - ESP_161SG_22_DNA (SPAdes) (version 2) | ecosystem: Environmental > Aquatic > Marine > Intertidal... | reverse complement strand
CAAAAGAAACCTTAAAAGAGAATGGTTTGGAGGGTAGACGTGCATTTATTGAGGATATGGGATTATCATCTGAAAATATGTGTCAACAATTAATCAATGGAGTCGAATCTACTTTTGAAAATTGGAAACCAAGACAAAGACACGAACTATTTAAAATTGCATAAAATGGTGTACGTAAAAAAATCACAAGATTATTTTGAGGCATTTTCATCAAAAGATATCCGAAGATTATCTCACATTTATTCTCAAAATGTACATTTAACTGATTGGGAAATTGAAGTTAAGGGTAAAGAAGAAGTTTTAAATGCAAACTCCGAATTATTCAATTTGGATTTTAAGTTAGATGTACATACAATTACCCATTCTGGCAATAAAACCTTTAATGAAATTACAATTACAATTGGTGAAGATGTTTTAGAGATTATGGATGTAATCACTTTCAACGAAAATTACCAAATTACAAATATTACAGCATATAAAAGATAAGAAGTTATGAGCAAACCTTTATTAGTTTATCAAACACCCGTATTTACTAGAAGTGGGTATGGAGACCATGCCAGAGATATCCTTAAAAGTTTATTTGATTTAGATAAGTACGATATTAAAATTGTACCAACTCGATGGGGAAATACTCCACAAAATCAAGCAGACCCAAGTACTGAATTTGGCCAAAAGATGTTATCAAATGTAGTAACACAGTTAAATAGAAAACCTGATATCTTTATGCAGATGTCTGTTGCTAATGAATTTGAACCAAAGGGTAATTATAACATTGGTATTACTGCCGGTGTAGAAACAACAGTTATCCCAAAAGAATTTATCGATGGTGTTAACAAAATGGATTTAACCATTGTACCATCTCAGTTTACAAAATCTCTGTTTGATAAGACTCAATATCAAGAACAAGACAAAAATACCGGCCAAGTACTTAAAACCTTTAAGACCGAAAAGCCAGTTGAGGTTTTGTTTGAAGGGGTTGATATCGATACTTATATCAATTATCCAAAATCAGATGTAGATGTATTGGATGGAATTGAAAGTGATTTTAATTTCTTATTTGTTGGACATTGGTTGAAAGGAGCACTTGGTCAAGATAGGAAAGATGTAGGAATGGTGATAAAAACATTTGCCACAGTTTTTAAGTATTTACCTAAGGGTAAAAGGCCAGGTCTAATTTTAAAAACATCACATGCTGGATTCTCAGTAATCGATAGAGAAGCTACAAGAGAAAAAATTGAGGATGTGATTAAAGATTTAGATGACGTGCCGCCAATTTATTTACTGCATGGTGATTTGAAAGATACTGAAATGGCTCAACTTTATAATCACTCAAAGGTTAAAGCAATGGTTTCCTTTACCAAAGGTGAGGGATATGGTAGACCACTTGCTGAATTTGCAACAACGGGTAAACCTATTATGGTTTCAAATTGGAGTGGTCATTTAGATTTTCTACCTAAAGATAATACTATTTTTTTAAATGGGCAATTAACTGACGTACATCAATCCGCATCAGATAAATTCTTATTAAAGGAATCAAAGTGGTTTACTGTCAATTATTCAGAGGCTGCAAATAAATTGTATCAACTATTTAATGAATATGATAAGGAACTCAGACGTTCATCAGGATTAAAATCAAATATTCTTAATAACTTTACCATGGATAAAATGACAGAAAAACTTGGTAACATTATGGATACTTATGTTGGCAGTATTCCCATTCAAAAACCATTTAATCTTCCAAAACTAAATAAACAACCTGAACTTAAATTACCTGAACTTAAATTACCTAAACTAAATAAATTATAATGGCAGAACAAAGACAAAATTTTAGTAGAGAATATAAAAAGTTTATACAGACTGAATCAAGGGTTTCACGAACACTAATTCAACCTAATAACGTTTATCGTTTGTCATCCTATAAAAATGTAGATGGTGAGACTCGTTCATTACGAGGATTAGACGAAACGCTGATATTTGTAACGGGTATTTACAAAAAAAATATTTATGGTCTAAAATTATCTAAAATAAAACCAAGTTTTTTCTTTGAATGGTCAAAAAAAATTGTTAGAGAACCTGATGTTTTAAATGAAGATACTGAGTTAGTACACTTTTCAAAACTATCACCACCATTTGATATGACGGGTGATAGATTTTACAGAACCTATGTAAAGGATTCAAGTTTATTAAAAAAACCTCAAATACCATTTAGAAGTTATAAATTAGAAGGTATTCGATATGTAAGTGAAGTTTATTTTAAAAAAGACATATTAAAAACATATTATGCTTAATGTTACATACGCAATTACAGTTTGCAACGAATTAGAAGAGATTACACGATTAATAAATTTTCTACATCCAAGAATCCAATCCGAAGATGAGATTCTTATTCAATATGATGAGAGTGGTGTTACAAAAGAAGTAGAAGATTACTTAAATATCGTTAATACGTTACATCAAAATATTAAGGTAATTGGATTTCCTCTAAATGATGATTTTGCATCATTTAAAAATAATCTAAAATCTAATGCAAAAGGTATCTTTATATTCCAAATAGATGCGGATGAACTTCCACATGAATATTTGATAGAAAATATGCATGATTTATTAGAATCAAATAATGATGTAGATTTATTTTTTGTACCACGAATTAATACCGTAGAAGGTCTTACGGATGAGCATGTAAAGAAGTGGAGATGGAATGTAAACGACAAGGGTTGGGTAAATTGGCCAGATGTTCAGACGAGAATTTACCGAAGAACTTCGGAGATTGAATGGGAAGGTAAAGTACACGAAAGAATCAAAGGTTACAATACCCTTACAGTATTACCTCAGGAAGAGGTATTTTCATTGTATCATCCAAAGGACATTCAAAGACAAGAAAAGCAAAACGGATACTACGAAACACTATAATGGATTTATATATCATACTTGCAACAAGACGAAGTGGACATCATGCAATTATTAATTGGTTAGATTCTATTTTATCAGGGAATGGCATTTTTATAGAAGATACAGATTGGGTATATGATAAACCACTATTTGTTCCAAATTATAAGAATACCTCGGTTGAATATTTAAATCACAATTTAAAAATTGAGTCCCATCCAATAAAGGATAGTTCCTATTGTATTTTTAATATTGAAGAACGTGAATTACCATATGTTAACGATAGTATAAAGATTGCAACTGGCTGGGATAATATTCATTTAATTATAAATCACCGTAGTTTTTTAAATTTTTTATCTAGCAAAATTAACCATCCAATTGAAGGAAAACAACCAAATTTAACAAACGGGATTTTAAGATGGGTTGAGTATTCTAATGAAATTTTAAATCCATCCATCTTTACTAATTTTACAACTATTCTATTTGATAAATGGGTATCTAAATTTGATTATAGACAACAATTAGCTGAAAGTATTGGTGGTGATATTACAACCGAGGTTACTAACAAGGTTCCTGAAAACGGTATGGGTAGTACATTTGATGGAATGACTAAAAATGGAAATGCAAATAAAATGGATGTTTTAAATAGAACCACATTATTAAGTGATGATATGATTAATCAAAGCACTAAGTTAGGGTATGTTGAATTGTCAAATAAAATATTTAAATTATGATTGTAAGTAATACACATAAATTTATTTTACTCAAACCAAGAAAGGTCGCCGGTACATCTATACTATACACGTTTTCTCAGGTATGTGATTCTAAAAATGATATTATTGGTAAAATATATAATTTAGAAGGTTTAGAGTCACCAAGTGAAAACACAACCCCGTTATCAAACCATGCATATCCATTCGAAATAATTAATACGATATCGGGTCATCAAAAATGGGATGAATATAAAAAAATAGTTCCTATTAGAAACCCATGGGATATTGCCGTATCTGCTTTTTTTTGGTGTAAAAAAACAGGTGAATTTATAGGTGATAATTTTAGTTCTTTTATTAGAAGTTCTATTGCAAAAGATTTTCTTGAAAATAACTTAAATTATTATTATTTTGCAGGTAGATTAGTCCCCGATTATGTTATTCGTTATGAAAATTTAGAAAATGATATTAAAACAACATTAAGTGATTTAAATATCAATATTGATGTAGAAATACCAAAGTTAAAAATGGGTATTCGTCCTGAAGGTGAATATAGAAAATACTATAATGATAATGATATTGAGTATATTACTAATATTTGGAAACAATATATAGAAGATTTTGGTTATGAATTCTAAAAATGTTGCATATACGGTAGTTGGTGGTAATTTTGGTAGAATGATTGTTAATGATTTCCTACCACATCAGCAGAATTATTTTGATTCTCATGAAATTGATTTTTATCAGTTAAATGAAGAATTCATGTTACCCGAATATCCAACATATCACTTTCTTTATTTTAGAGCATTTGAACATTTTCTTCAGAGTGATTATGATAGATTTTTGTTTATAGATTTAGATATCATTCCAATAAAGGGATGTCAGAATATATTTGAAAAATACCCAATGGGTAGTTTATATATGCGAAAGGGAAATGCGTCATGGCAAGAATATATTAATTTATGGAACACTATCGATACGAGTTATGCAAAAGGATATGAATATGGTGATTTGTATAATGGTGGTGTAATTCTATGTGATAGAAGTCACGTAGAAAAGTTTATTGATTATCTAAAACCACCGTTCTATAAAGACCCATCACAGGGGGAGCAAGGCCATTTTAATTTAGCACTTAGAAAGGCTGGAATTACCCCATCTCCATTAGATGGAACTTGGAATTTTGGTAGAATGTGGTTAAATGGTGATTGGGATAAATTTGGTAACGAGGTTCATGTTAATAAAATTACTGACATTAATTTCTTACACTATGCAGGATGTGGTAACAAGATAGATATATTACAAAACGATTTAAAATATTATGGAGACTTTAGATACTAAACCACTATGTTTTTTTGTAATTGGTCCTGAGAGTACGGGTTCTACTTACATGGCCCAAATCCTAAATAAACATCTTAATGGATTTGATTGGGACGGTAGAGGCTGGAATGATAACTTGCATGCACTATCTGACCAAAATAACGGATTTACAAAACCAGCTGGAAATGTTAATGGTACTTTAATTTGTCATCGTTCACTTCCATTCAGTAGTATTTACCCACCCATAGAAGAGTGGGTTAGGTTATACGATTGTAAATTTATTTGGGCAGTTAGGGAAATAAATTGTTCACATAATTCTCGAAAAGAACGTTGGGGAAGTACGAGAGATTGGGATAGTGAGTCTAATTACACATTACAATATCTAAAAGCAATACAGGAAGCAGGTTACCCACTATACTACTTTAGTTATGAGGCTTTAGTTTTTACTAAACAACTTTATTTAGATAATTTTTATGATTGGGTGGATAACTTTCAAAAAACTGAAGAACGATATTATCCTACTAATATAACTGATATGAATAAAAAATATATTAAAATATGATTACATTTTGTATTTCAACATATAATAATTTAGAGTATCTAAAAATAGCAATCGATAGTGTTCGTAAGAACTCTTACTATAAAGATTCTCCGTTTATTATTCATGCAGAAAATTGTGATGATGGTACCGATGAGTGGTTAACTAATAACTCAGAAAAGTATAATTTAGAATACTATATAGATAAGAACGAAGTACCGATTGGTATAGGTGGTGGAATGAACTTCTGTGCAAACCGAGTAAAGACTGAGTATATTATGTTCTTACATTCAGATTTCTATGTAACACCTAATTGGGATAAAGCTCTGATGGATACTCATAGCAAATATCCAAATGAAAAACTATGGGTAAATTCACATAGAGTAGAACCACAAATGTTTCCTAACTCACAAAATAGACCAGGTACATTAGTGGTTCCAAAAGAAGTATTTGGTGCATATCACTATGATTTCAATTCAGAGTTGTTTGATAAATACGCTGAACAATTTACTTCAGAAAATGATTTTGAGATTCCAAAAGGTGAAGGTGTGAGTGGATTAATTAAAAAAGAACATTGGGATATGATTGGTGGAAATGACCCATTATTTGCACCAGCATCTTACGATGATATGGATTTGTTCCTACGAATGTTGCAAAATGGATTTAGATTTATTCTACCAACTACATCATTAGTCTGGCACTTTGGAGCAAGAGGCTCACATCGATTGGAAGAGAATGATGGTAAAACATCTGAAAGACAAATAAAAGCAGAACAAGTGAATATTCAAAAATGGGTATCTAAATGGGGGTCACCTCCAACATTTGATGAATATGGAATGATAAATGGAATTAGATAATGATTACAGCAATATTAAATGGTTATAAGCGAGGAAAAAACCTCGATGAGCAATTAGAAGCATTAAAAAACCAAACAGTACCTCCAACTGAAATATTACTTTGGTATAACAATCCAGGTGATAATGATTTACTAAACTATGATATTGGAACAGAAATACCAGCTGCATATTGTAACTACAACTTTGGTGTTTGGGCAAGATTCTACTTTGCTATGAATGCTAAAAATCCGTATGTGGTAGTGTTTGATGATGATACAATACCCGGTAAAAGGTGGTTGGAGAATTGTATGAATACAATGGATGAGAGGGAAGGATTATTGGGTACAGTTGGTTTACTTTATCCAAACCCACTACCAGCACAAAAATCATCATATTATGAACACTATATTAGATTTGGTTGGCCTGGAATGGGTAACAACGAAAAGACTGTACAAGTTGATTTAGTTGGACATAGTTGGTTCTTTAAGAAGGAGTGGTTATCTCATATGGTAAGAGAATTACCAGACCCAAAGTATAACACTTGTGGTGAGGATATGCATTTCTCTTATATGTTACAAAAGTATGCTGGGATTCCAACATTTGTACCACCCCATCCTCGTTCAGATACGGAATTGTGGGGTAGTTTAAAAGGTGGTGAATATGGTGGTGATGAAAACTCACTTTGGGAATCTAATCAGGCAAATAACGAGGGAACTCCATTTAGAAAATTAATGAATGAATATTTTCACGAACAAAGAAATAAAGGATGGAGGTTAGTAAATGAAAAATAAGCCAATTTTATTATGTTTTGGGACTAGACCCGAATGGTTGAAGATTAAACCATTGATTAGACTTATGAAAAGGAGTGAATACAAACTTCTATTCACAGGCCAACATACTGATTTGTTGAAAGATGTAGAGGTTGATTACAAAATAACCATATCAGATAATTCCAATAGATTGGATTCAATTATATCCGATTGTATGTTACAATTTCCAAATGGGGATTTTAAAGGGGTATTGGTTCAAGGTGATACGGGTTCAGCATTTGGTTGTGGGTTATCTGCATTCAATAGACAAATCAAAATCTATTATTTGGAAGCCGGTTTGAGAAGTGGTGATTTGAAACATCCATATCCCGAAGAGGGGTATAGACAGATGATTGCTAGAATCGCTGATGTAAACTTTACACCAACTGAATTATCAGCACAAAATCTGAGAGATGAAAATGTACATGGTGAAATCTATGTAGTAGGTAATTCAGTATTGGATAATTTACTATTGGTTGCTCAACCAACTATGGAGAATATTATTTTAATCACATTACATCGTAGAGAGAATCATCATTGGATGGATAAGTGGTTTGAAGAATTAGAACGATTGGCTGTGGATTACCCACAATATCAGTTCGTACTACCAATTCATCCAAATCCAAATGTAAAGAAACATAGAGGTATCTTAAAGAACGTAACTGTTGTTGAACCATTATCACATGGGCATTTAATAAATACATTGATTAAATCGAACCTAATCATTAGCGATAGTGGTGGTTTGCAAGAAGAGGGTTCTTTCTTTAATAAGAAAGTAATCGTATGTAGAAAAACAACCGAAAGACCCGAAGGTATTGGAACAGGTCATTTACATATGTGTGATTCTCCAAATGATTTGTATGATTTATTTGGAAAACTCATAGAAAATCCGTATATTAGTGAAAATTGTCCGTATGGAGATGGGCATACTTCAGAAAAGGTATTAGAAATATTAAGAAATGAAGAACTTTAGAGAAGATTTTAATAAATTTAAACAAAACTTAAGAGACCAAACTCATTTTGCTTTCTCAAGATTTTCTGATGGTGAGTTGTATATTCTTCAAAATAAAGAACTCAAATTAGATAGCAATCTAATTCAAATTGGAGAACGAAAACAAGGTGGTGTATATCAACAACCTGATTTCAAACACTTTGACCCAAAAGAACATGAATTCTACCAACAGAAGTTAGTTGAATCTCTACAATACAAACAATCAAATTATTTCAAAGGAATCAGTTGTAGTTGTTGTGTAGGTAAAGAGCAATTTGATTGGCAAGTTGATTTAGCTGGTGGAGATGATGAATCCCTAACTTGGGCTAACTTATGGGTAAACGGAAATTATCCATCCTTTATTAGAGAAGTATTACCAATCTTTTATAGTAGAGACTGTGTATTCATTGGGCATGAAGATGCAAACTTAGATAGGTTACCATTTTTTGTGAAAGATTTTAGAGTAGGTTACAATGCAATGATTAATGATTATGGAAAGATTGAAGAAATTGCTAAATGGATTAGAGAAAACAATATTGAAAACCATGTATTCCTTTTCTCAGCATCCTCATTTACAAACCTTGCAGTGTATCAGTTGTTCAGAGAGTTTCCTAATAATACCTATATTGATATTGGAACTTGTTTAACTCCAATGATGGATATGCCAACTCATAGAGGTTATTTAGAAGCATTTTGGGGATATCGAGGTGGTAAAGATTTACAAAAGATATGCAGATGGAATTAGTAGATTGTACAAAAGAATATTGGGAGTTTGTAAGAGTTCTTAGAAACGATGAGAGGGTATTGGATGGGTTTATAGAATCATCGTATATTCCATTAGAGCAACAAATGAGATATATGAGTTTCCACTCTGAGTTCTATCGAATCGCATTGGTTGATGGTAAACCTGCTGGATATGTGGGAGTAATCGAAGATGATATCAGAGTTTGTACACATCCCGATTATCAAGGTAAAGGTGTGGGTAAGTTTATGATTAACCAATGTATGGAAATCTGGCCTACCGCATTTGCAAAAGTGAAGATAGATAATGAAGCAAGTATGAAGTTATTTGAGGCTTGTGGGTTTACAAAAAAGTTCTATATACTAACAAAAGATTAAGATGAAGCACAATCCATATAAAATAGTAAGAATGTTTGAGGAAGAGATAGCAGAGTACACAGGTTCTCCTTATGCTATCTCAGTTGATAGTTGTACAAATGCATTGTTTTTGGTTTGTAAGTATTTGGAAGTAACTGAGGTTACTATTCCATCTCAAACTTACTTATCAGTTCCTCAATCAATTACCCATGCTGGTGGTGAAGTTATCTTCGATAAGAGAGCAGAAACCAATCATTGGAAGGGTATGTACCAATTGAAACCATATCCTATTTGGGATGCCGCAAAACGATTGACATCGAATATGTATGTTCCAAATCAGTTTATGTGTTTATCATTTCACATCAAAAAACTACTTCCAATTTGGAAAGGTGGTATGATTCTAACCGATAACGCTGAAGCAGCTGGTTGGTTTAAGAAAGCAAGATATGAGGGTAGAAGTGAAAAATATTATAAGGATGATGACATTACATTCCATGGTTGGAATATGTACATGACTCCTCAACAAGCTGCACATGGATTGGCAATGTTCCAAAACTACCCTGAGCATATGAGTGATTTGGGTGAGGATAATGGATATAGAGATTTAACTGAGTTTACTGTATTCAAAGATTTTAAAACAATTGAATAATGAATAAATCAGAATTACCAATTGTCATATCAGCTAAACGAACTGGTTCAACTATACTCCAAAATATAGTACATATAATTTGCACTGAAAAAAAAGGGTTGGTTGAGAAATCACATAGATTTTTTGAAGAACGTTCTAATAGACTTGTTATAGTGCCAATAAGAGACCCACGTGATGTTGCAATTTCTCTTTATAGAACTGTTTTAACTAATCAAAAAACTTTAGATAGAATAGTAGATATAAATGTATTTAAACACCCATCTGTCTTACAAAACATAAATAAAATGGGTAAAATGTATAATTTTTATAAAAGTAGAGATAATGCATTAATTGTACGTTACGAAGATTTTCATTCAGATATGCTAGGCAACTATGCAACAATTGTTGAATTTTTATGTAATTTTTTAAAAATTGAAAATACCAACGAGTTAAATGAAATTGTAAATACGCAGTTAAACATTACGAAAATGAAAAAAGTATCAGATGAGCTTGGTACTTTTGCAAAATTTGATAACAATTTATCAACTGCATTCTGCATACACGGAAATCATATTGAAAGTACTGAAGTATTAAGTTGGAGAGATAGAGTAGATGAATCCATTTTAGATGAACTAAATAATTTATACAAATCAACTATAATTGAATTAGGTTACGATATATGAAAGTAGCACTTTGTTTACATGGATTGTTTGATTCAACCACCGATAAAACATCGAATGGTTATGATGGGTACGGTCATATTAAAAAACACATACTTGATGTTGCCGATACTGATGTATTCGTACATAGTTGGGAACACGATAAAATGTCAGAAATAAATAAACTCTATAATCCAAAATTATCTATATTTGAAGGACAGGTAGATTTTTCTGATATAATCGAAGAACGAAAATTGGATACACTAAAACAAGTTCCTCGTTATCCTCAGTCAGTTCTTTCACATTTTTACAGTATTCAGAAGGTATTCAAACTATTATATGATAGTGGCAATGAGTATGATATTGTAATTAAGGCAAGATTTGATTTGGGTAGAATTAATAGAAGAACGAGTGGACCACATAATTCAAATAATCCATACCCCGTCCAATGTATTAATTTTCAACCGAATATTGAAAAGGATAAGATTTACATGGCCGATTGGCAACATTTTCATATGGGCCCGGCCGATATGTGGTTTTATGGTTCTATGGATACGATGAGACCTTTTACAAATTTATATGATTCACTCGAAGAAAATATGGTTATTGGTGGTGAGTTTCATCAATTTGCTAAAAGTATAGAAGGTAATGAAGGTCATTTATCAAACTCAATTGCATTCTACAAGTGGTGGATGATTCAAAATGGACTTTGGGATAATAGAATAAATTTAAAAACAATATGGGAATAGATATACCTTTAGTTTTATATACTCATTCAGAATATAATGATGTATGTAAGATTTTTTTTGGAGAATTAAAAAAATATTTACCAAATCAAATAGTATATGTGATTAGTAATGAAAGACATTCTGCAATACCAGATGATGTTACAGTTATTACCTACAATGAAACCGATTCTTATGTAAATCGATTATTGACATCACTACCTCAGATAAAGGAAGATGTTATCTTGTTTTTACATGAGGATATGATGTTATATGATTTTCCTAAAAATGATATTATTAACAATTATATTAAGTATGTTAAGGATGGTATAGTAGATAGTATTAAACTTATTTATGTCAAGGGAAATGATTCGAAATTTGAAATTGATAAAACTT
>Ga0209654_1002760_pt1 | contig 11595 bp, 15 predicted proteins | sample SaaInl1SG_22_DNA_FD_184646 | JGI IMG/M metagenome (GOLD analysis project Ga0209654, IMG submission 184646) | Marine microbial communities from expanding oxygen minimum zones in the Saanich Inlet - ESP_161SG_22_DNA (SPAdes) (version 2) | ecosystem: Environmental > Aquatic > Marine > Intertidal... | reverse complement strand
CATTTTTGATTGTTTTCATGTTGAGAACTCCTTTGAAATATCAAACATTAGTTTTACTCCAAAAGACAAGAATTTACATTCATTAGTGTGAGCTTTATTCTTTATCTCAACCCATTAATATCATATCTGGACACAAAATTCCAAACCAATTCAGATGTGCTCTGACCTTGGTAAGTGGCACTAAACCAAACATGATCTCCACCTATAAATTTATAATGCTCAACAGAAACAGAGCTATCTCCTTGGTCATAAACATGGTGTTCAATTGACATTTCTCCGCTATTGTCATGACTTACAGTTGGACTTGTAATAGTATTGTTAAAATTAATCCAATAGTCTAACGTGCTTTGTGCAGAACTCCAATCACTACTCCCATTATACGGAAGAACACCATCAGAGGTTCCGTGAAGATGTACTACCGGCATCGGATGATTGGTAGATCCTCTACATTCTAACATTACTCCGGAAACGGATGCTACCGCGGCAACTAAATCACTTTTATAATTCGCAAGTCCATATGCCATCATACCTCCGTTTGAGTATCCTGCAGCATAAATTCTCTCCGTATCTACATTATACTGAGATGCAATCTCATTTATTATGGCTTCAACAAAACCAAAATCATCAGCATCACTTTTATTGTCTCCTCCCAATGGACAAGCGTTCCAATGAGATATACCATCTAAAGAACTGCCTTGAGGATAGATTAAAATAAAAGTGTCAGCTTCTGCCAATGAGCGCATATCTGCTTCTTGCATATAATCACTTGCACTACCACCAAACCCATGAAAATTAAGCATTAGTGGAACAGAAGATGCTCCATCATATGAATTGGGTATGTAAAAAACATATTCTCTATTGACGCCATCGTGAACTATGCACTGAACATTATTATTGGAGTAACATTCCTCTGGATTTTTATTATCATCTTTCTTACAACTACCAAGAATCGTTAGTAAGAAAGTAAATAGTAAAATGGATTTTTTCAACGAATTTTGTGTTTTCAAAGCGACGACTTCTTATTGTGCTTAAATATAAAAAAACGGTTACACTAAATAGTATAACCGTTTAATTTTTACAGTAGCGAGGGGGAGACTCGAACTCCCGACCTCCGGGTTATGAATCCGAAGCTCTAACCTTTGTAAAACATTGATTTAGATAAACTTATAAATAAATTAAGCTATGACTGACAGTAAACACTGACAGTATGAGTAATTTTAAAGTAACTATTGGACACCATAAAAACAAACCATTTATCAATATCTACATTGATAAAATACGTTATAGATTTTGGAATGGAGAGTGCATAAAGGTAAACATTAAATGTATTGATGCACCTTCTCTTCTAAAAGCCGCTTTTGAGCTTAAATTAATGGAGGGATGGAGACCTCAATCAAATAATAAGTTAATTAAAGAAGTTCCTATCACTGTTATTCAAGCACTTCAACACTATAACCAAGCTACAGAAAGCAATGGGGCATTCGACTATTAATGTAAGTTTAACCTACTTAAGAGGATTAGAAATAGCTGAACTGAAAGAAGAAGATATGCTTATGGTTTAGTTGTTACTTAAAACAATCTTTTTTAGTGGTTTTGCACTTGTTTCAAATTCATTTTTTGTAATTATTCCTACATCAAGTAATTCCTTTAATTTTATTAATTCTTTTCTTGCTTGCTCTTTAGACATAGTGAAATTTCCATCTTGATTAGTTATGGTAAAATTTATTGTTACCACTCTACTTTTCATTTTCATTAGTGCGCCTACAACTAATAAGTCAGTATTTGGTTTTACAATATAGGGGCGGGTTTCATTTAATAAAGCAAAAGCGCCAATTTCAGCATCAGTTGGTAAATTAATATTTTGCCTATCAATATTAATAATTTTAAAATTGTAATTATTTAATTTACAAAATTCAATAATCTTATCTTTTCCAAATTTTTCGAGTTTTTTATATGAAGTAAATGAAGAACCTTTTTTGGTAACTTTAATTGTAAATTGAGAATTCCCAGTACTTACTATTTTATTATAAACATTATTATTGATGGCTTTATTAAAACTTTCGTCTTGTGCAAAAAGAAATGCTGGTGCTATGAGTAATAAAAATAGTTTTTTCATAATAATTTAGTTTTACAACAAAAGTAATTATTTTTTTTTTTGAGGCTTGGAAATATCAGAACTGACAGAGGAACATTTGCCTATAGTTTAGTTACATTCATTTTCTACCCATTGAGGAACTGCAATGTTTTGAATTTCAGCAGCTTTTCTCCAGTCGTCACAAGAGCCATTTGAGTCACCAAGATTTTTTTTAGAATTTCCTCGTGCCTCATAAGCATCATAATCATTGGGTGAAATTTCAATGCATTTAGTGTAATCTGAAATTGCACCATAAAAATCTTTTATTCCAAATTTAGCACCTGCGCGGTCAAAATAATAATCCGGGTCATCTGACTCAAGTATTATTGCTTGATTGTAATCAAGGATTGCACCAGCATCATCTCCTAAATTTACTTTTGAACTTGCTCTAAAATAATACACAATAGAATACTCTCCAAACTCTAGAGCTTTTGTGAAATCTGCTATTGCACTGTAATAATCTTCTGCTTGAAACTTGTCCAAGCCACTATTGTAATATTCTTCAGCTGTCTGCCCAAAAGAGCTGAATGAAATTAATAAAGTAAATGTTAGTAATAAGTTTTTCATAATAATTAGTTTTACAACAAAAGTAATTATTTTTTTTAAAGGCTTGGAAATAGCAGAATTAAAAGAAGAAGATATGCCTATGGTTTGTTGATTTATTGAAGTATAAAGAATACTTCATCTCCTGTAATTAGTATCTGTTTAATACTGGTGCTTGAAATCTTAATGAATTCATAATCAAAGATGTTTGGGCCATAAGTGATTTCAATATAATATCTATTGTTATCTATTTCCTCGTAAACATTAGTTTCTAAATTCAAGACACCATCATATAAATCCAATTGTGCCTTATAGCAAGAAGATACATTACCTAACACTTTAGAGGGTATTCAATAAAAAAGAGGAAACATTTCTGAATCCTCTTTAATGTAGCGAGGGGGAGACTCGAACTCCCGACCTCCGGGTTATGAATCCGACGCTCTAACCGGCTGAGCTACCTCGCCTTTTTTGATTTGGCATGCAAATATAGAATTAAAATAAGTAGCCCAAAAGTAAGAGGCATTTTTTTTGTGAATAAATACTTATTACATCATAATTTATCAATATATTGTGTTCCTTAATTGAAATGATTATGCAACCAAAAACAAAGTTTGAAATTGAATTTCCAATTCATGCTTCACCACAAATGCTTTATCAATATTTATCCAGCCCATCAGGTCTTTCGGAGTGGTTTGCCGACAACGTAAATTCACGTGGTGAGTTTTTTACATTTATTTGGGATGATTCTGAAGAACCTGCTAAACTCCTTTCCAAAAAATCAAACGAACTTGCTCGTTTTCGGTGGCTTACAGAAGAAGAAGATCAAGATCAGTATTTTTTTGAGATGAAAATTGTTGTGGATGAAATCACAAAAGATGTGTCATTAGTTGTTACTGATTTTTGTGATGAAGATGAGTTGCCCGAATCTAAGATGCTGTGGGAAAGTCAAATTTCTGATCTAAAACAAGTGATAGGAGCTTCCTAATTATTTTTAATGGTAAATTTTAACGGCACGGTTTCAGACTCTCATAAGAACATCCTTGATGCTAACAATCGCGGATTTTTATACGGAGATGCAGTTTTTGAAACCCTTCGGGTTGTGGATCAAAAACCCTTGTTTTGGGAAGATCACTACTTTAGACTTATGGCTTCGATGCGCTTAATGCGTATGGAAATACCAATGAGTTTTACGCCTGAGTTTTTACTCGAAGAATTACAAAAAACATTGGTTTCTTTCCATTCAAATGTTGCTCGAGTTCGATTGACCGTGTTCAGAAATTCGGGAGGTCGTTATTTACCCACTTCCAATGATGTAAAATTTCTCATAGTTTCTGAGCCTTTGACAAACGAATTTTTTGCGATAGATACAAGCGACTGTTTTGTAGATCTTTTCAAAGACTTTTTCGTCCCCACCAGTTTATTGTCAACTCTTAAAACTAACAATCGTTCCTTGAATGTAATTGGTAGTCGTTATGCACAAGATAACGATCTTCACAATTGTGTTTTATTGAATGATAAAAAGCAAGTCGTAGAATTTTTAAATGGCAATCTTTTTGTTGTTCAGGACAAGACTATAAAAACACCACCTCTAAACTCCGGTTGTATCAAAGGGATTGTTCGAAAGCAATTGATTCAATGCATCGAGAATCATTCAGAATACGCCCTAGAAGAGACAGAAATTTCTCCGTTTGAATTGCAAAAATCGGATGAATTGTGGATAACCAATGCCATCCAAGGAATTCGTCCTGTAAGTCGTTATAGAAAAAAGAATTTCACCAACACCGTTGCTTTGACGATGGTCGAACTACTCAACGATCGAGCTAAAAAATCGCTCAATTAAGCATGGGATTTTCTGGAGTATTGGACCAAATCAAATAATCTCCCCCCAAAACACGCATTTTATCATTCCAAAAAGCTCCGTTGACATGAGAAAGTACCGTTTCATGCTTTTGATTCTTGGCAACAATCCAATTGTTATTCTCCAATTCTTGATGTAACTGATCCAATCCCCAACCACTATAGCCTAAAAAAAATTTTATTTTATTTAAACAAAGCGTTCCGTTATTTATCAAAGTCGTAGTAGTTGAAAAATCTCCACCCCAAAACATATCTTTCGATATTTGAATACTGTTAGGGATGAGTTCTGGAACCGTATGCAAAAAAAACAAACTGTCCTGTTCTATAGGCCCCCCATTATAAACAGTAATTTCTTTCCCAATCTCAGGAACCAATTCGGACAATTGGTATTGGAGTGGTTTGTTAATAATAAAACCAACGACTCCGCTGTCAGAAAGTTCTGCCAACAGAACAGCGGCGCGATGAAATGAGGTGTCACCGATAATATTTGGCTCAGCAAATAATAAATCACCTTGATTAGGCGAATGAATCATCATTGGAAAGTGTTTCTTTAAATATACAAATATTTGGTATAAAAAAAAGCACCTCAATTAAGAGGTGCTTTTAAAATAAGTTTTCGTAAAAGTTAGTTTACAGAACTAGATAGTTCAGCACCTGCTTTAAACTTAACAACGTTTTTGGCTGCAATTTTAATTGTAGCTCCTGTTTGTGGATTTCTTCCCTCACGAGCAGCTCTGTTTGATACTGACCAAGATCCAAATCCTACTAGAGATACACGACCCCCACCTTTAAGTGTTGAAGAAACATTTCCTAGGAAAGATTCAAGTGCAGATTTTGCAGCTGCTTTAGATACTCCAGCATCTGCTGCCATCGCATCAATTAATTGCGTTTTGTTCATAATCTTAAAATTTATAGTTAATATGATTAATTTTTATCCAAAGTAATGTGGATATAGCGTTATTGCAAGGAATCCTCATAGAAATTCTTAAAATTGTTGATAACTTAGACGCTTTGTTGATAACGAAGCCTTGTTCTAGCGATTTTTTGGTAAATATCAATGTTTACAGTGCTTAACGAAGTATTGAATCATCATTAATTTTAAAACCGTTTAACAATTCCTGGGCGGTCATTTTTTTCTTACCAGATAATTGCAATTCTTTAATTATAAGATACCCATCATGTGTCCAAACTTTGAATTGTTTGTCTTCAATAATTACAGCACCGTTTTTATGATGATGAGATATCAATTCAAAGGTGGCAGCATGTATTTTTAAAAAAAATTCTTGCTCATTATTATACAGCGTTGTCCAAGCACTCGGATAGGGTGAAAGTCCTCTTATAAAATTATAGATAGTTTCGGCAGTGGTGTTCCAGTCAATACGAGTATTTTCTTTCGTCAGTTTTGGAGCAATAGGGAGCAATTGACTCTCCTTTTGCTTGTGACTGCTTAGCATCCCCAAAGCCAATTGATCAATAGTTTTTACTACAAGTTTACTCCCCAAGGCTTGTAATCGAAGGTACAATTCTCCGGTGCTTTCGGTTTTTGAAATAGACGTTTTCTCTTGCAAAAGAATGGCTCCTGTGTCAATTTTTTCGTCAATAAAAAAAGTAGTAACACCCGTAGTCTTTTCGCCATTTATAACAGCCCAATGAATAGGCGCTGCACCACGATACATAGGCAGTAAGGACGCATGAAGATTAAAAGTACCCATTGGAGGAATAGACCATACTTGTTTGGGAAGCATCCTAAAAGCCACCACAACAAAAACATCAGCATTAAGTTTCTTTAAATTTGCAAGAAAGGAGGCCTCTTTAAGATGATCGGGTTGTAACAAGGTTAAAAGACGCTTGACAGCATATTCTTTTACAGCCGATGCTCGTATCTTTTTTCCTCTTCCAGACGGACGATCGGGAGCCGTAATTACGCCCACTACTTGGTGAGAAGAATTACACAATGCATCCAAACTAGCTACCGCAAAATCTGGAGTTCCCATAAAAACAATTCGTAAGCTTTTCATCCTATCTAGTTTACTTCTATTCCTTCGATTTACTATTGATGCAAACGGTATTGATTTTGGGAATCTACACCTATTTTTTCCTCATTGACAAGTTGATCCAAAACATCCAATAAATCCCCTGTTTTATAGGGTAGCAAGGTACTTATCTTTTCAGAATTTAAAGATTTTTTTTGAAGTAATTCCAGTACTTCTTCACGAATGATTCCAGAAATTTGCTTTTTATTGCTTGCAGATTTTTCCTCACAAACAGAACATATACCGCACCATTTACTAAGCTTTTCACCAAAATAAGCCGCTAACTGAACCGATTTACACGTCTGTTGATTTTCAATAAAATCAATCATAGATTGAATCATTTCTTTTTTTGTGGCGTATTGTGATTTGATATCATGCGTTATGGGATGCAAAGTTTGTTCGTCTTCGCGGGGAACCAAAAAAGTGATTTCGGTATCGGTTTCAAACCGATCCAGCAATACAATGTTTTCTTTTTCTAGTTGAAGCAGTTTTTGGACCAATTCGGATTTAGGCAAGCTTGTCTTTTTTGACAAATCATCAAGGTCAATTCGAGTGAGTTGGTCAAAAAGGCCTCCATACATTCGCAATAGGGTTTTAAGAAGCAAAGCCGATGAGGTGTTGGTTTCCATATAGTCAAACAGTCCTTGATTGCTAACATTGATTTGTAGGCGATTTTGTTCTTTAAAATTTCCTGAAAATTGAAGGATTCCTTCGCGATCCAGCAGTTTTAATATTTGATAGGTTTTTGCAGCGGGCAATTGATAGGTTTTGCAAAAGGTGTTGAACTGAAACGGAAAGACCTCTCCAGTTCCTTCACCGTATCCCAATTGGAAATAATTACACAATTTACGGTAAGCAAAAAAAGTAGATTCAATGGTTGGAAGTTGATTTAGGAATTGATTTTTCACGGATTCTTTATCCAAAGGATCGATCAAAATAAGCCCCTCTGCCGGTTTGCCATCACGACCTGCTCTGCCGGCTTCTTGATAATAACTTTCGATGCTTTCAGGAAGAGATAAATGAATGACTTTACGAACATTGGATTTGTCAATTCCCATTCCAAAAGCTGTTGTGGCAACAATTACATTCTTTTTTTCATTCATCCAAAGTTGTAAGCGTTTGTTTTTTTCTTGTGTAGAAAGTCCTCCATGAAAATAAAGCGCAGTAACTCCCAGTTGGTTGAGCTGATCGGCAACAGTTTCTGTACTTTTTCGATTTCGGGTGTAAACAATTACAGGATCCTTTTTGCCTTTTAATAAGGACAGCAAAACCCCCATTTTATCTTCCGTAAAAAGGGTTTTATACCCCAAATTGGATCGATGAAAACTCGTTTGAATTTTAGTAGGAGCATTCAAAGAAAGCCCATTTATAATTTCTTTTACCACTTTGGGTGTGGCAGAAGCGGTTAGCGCCATAAAGGCACACGGTGGAAGCGCATCTCTTAGAACTGTGATTTTTTGATAGGCGGGTCGAAAATCCTGTCCCCATTGCGAAACACAGTGCGCTTCATCCACAGCGACCATGCTCACTTGCATTGTTTTCAAGCGTTCAACAATCCATTCTTGTTGAATTCGTTCGGGAGACAAATACAAAAATTTGTAATTTCCATAGGAACAATTGTCCAATAAGGTGCTTATTTCATCAACAGACTTTCCACCGGTAATCTGCACCGCTTTGATTCCCTTGGTTTTTAGTTGAGCAACCTGATCACTCATTAGGGCGATTAGAGGAGAAACTACAATACAAATCCCGTCTTTGAGAAGAGCTGGGATTTGGTAGCAAACCGATTTTCCTCCACCTGTAGGCATCAATACAAATGTATCGTTTCCGTCCAAAACGGATTGAATAGCCTCTAGTTGTCCCGCTCTAAATTCGGAATGATTCCAGTAGTGCTGAAGAAGGGATAGAGGTGTTTTCATCAGGTAAGTTGTTGCTCCATAAACGCCACACGTTCGGCTGCCTTGCCAATTGGAACCGCTACAGGTGTCATTGAAAAGCGCTGATATGCTAGTATTAAATTTTCATGAATTTTTTTAGCTTGTTCAAACGATTCATAACGAACAGCATCTGATGAGTAAATAGCTTCCCAAGGAGGCAATACAAAAACTTTATCGTACGGATTTTCGTGACATATTTTATCAAAAAACGGAGGGTAATCGGTTCCTAAGTAATGGTGGTACGCCACTACATCGGGAAGACCTCTGTCAAAAAACACAAGTTCTTTGGATTGGGCATCTTCGTATTGTTTCAATCGACCTTCAATGAGCTTGGAGCTAAACAAAACAGGGTCGTGGAGAAACAACTGCTCAATTCCTTCTTTGCGAGCTTCCAAAGTGATTTCACGCGATATTTCAGGAAAACAATCGTATCCTTTTTGAATCAATAATTCAATGAGGGTAGTTTTTCCCGAACCAGGGGCTCCAATAATGACTATTTTTTGGTTTTTTGCATTCATCAATCTGCAAAATACGGAAAATTTACATTGAATAAATCGAAAAAATCAAACTATATTTGCCAAAACAATTTGCATGTCTTCGTCTCTACAATCAGAAGAGTTCTACACGCGTTTTCATCAACAATTATTGGAATCCACATCATGGCCTTCCTTATATGTGTTTAAGTTTATTGTTCCTTCTAACGAAGAAAAAATCAATACCCTTACGCGGATGTTTCAGACATTATCACCCCAAATAGCAACTAAGAAATCTTCCAATGGAAAATACACCAGTATTACGTTGAAAGCTACAGTCGATTCGCCCGATCTAGTTATCAAAAAATACAAACAAGTTTCCCAAATCGAAGGCATTATTTCATTATGATTTTATTTTACTAAATTTACATTTCTTAAACATTACTAAACCACCCAATTTTGATAGATCAACTTGAATACAACACAGAGCGCGAATTTTTAATCATTCCAGAATACGGACGTCATTTACAAAAAATGGTCAATCAAGTTTTGGAAATTAAAGATCGTGATGAACGAAATAAAATGGCAAAAGCCATCATTGATGTAATGGGCAATCTCAATCCTCATTTGCGCGATGTTCCTGATTTTCAACACAAAATATGGGATCAGTTGTTTATCATGTCCGATTTTAAATTGGATGCTGATTCACCCTATCCCAAGCCGCTTCGAGAAGTGCTAGAAGCTCGCCCAGAACCGCTTGGATATCCTCAGAATTTTCCCAAATATCGATTTTACGGAAACAACATCAAAAAAATGATTGATGTAGCTATTGGTTGGGAAGAAGGCGAAATGAAAAAAGCCCTTGTCCATGTGATTGCTACTCATATGAAAAAGTGTTTTCTGAGCTGGAATAAAGATACGGTTGATGATGCTGTAATATACAACCACTTATTAGAGCTTTCCAATGGAAAAATAGCTGTTAATGCTTCGGATACTCCTTTGACAGTTTCTGAAGATCTGATTAAAATATCCAACAAAAAAAGCACTAAATACAGTTCCAACAGCAAGTCCAATCATTCCAAAGGCCGAAAGGGAGCAGGTTATAGAAATAAAAAAAGAACCTATTAATTTATTATATGGGGTCATTTTCAATTGAAGGAGGGCATCAGCTAAAGGGAAGTATCCAGCCGCAAGGAGCCAAAAATGAAGCATTACAAATTCTTTGTGCTGTTTTATTAACCCCCGAAACCGTTACCATTCACAACATCCCAGACATTATTGATGTGAATAAGCTCATTCAACTACTCAAAAATCTGGGAGTTGAAGTGAAAAAAATCAAGCCAGGATCGTATGCATTTACGGCGAAGACGGTGAATTTGAACTATTTGGAGTCTCAAGCTTTTAAGGAAGATGGAAAAGGACTGCGAGGATCCATTATGATCGTAGGACCTCTTTTGGCTCGTTTTGGAAAAGGATTTATTCCCAAGCCAGGAGGTGATAAAATCGGAAGACGCCGATTGGACACTCATTTTCAAGGATTTATAAAACTAGGGGCTTCTTTTCGTTATAACCGTGAGGAGCATTTTTACGGTGTAGAATCCAAGCAACTGCAAGGAGCATACATGTTGTTGGATGAAGCTTCTGTAACAGGAACTGCCAATATTGTCATGGCAGCCGTTTTGGCAAAAGGCACAACCACTATTTACAATGCAGCTTGTGAACCCTATTTGCAACAGCTTTGTAATATGCTCAATCGAATGGGTGCCAATATTCAAGGCATTGGTTCCAATTTGCTCGTTATAGAAGGAGTAACTTCTTTGAAAGGCACCGATCATACCGTGTTGCCCGACATGATAGAAATCGGTAGTTGGATTGGTTTGGCGGCAATGACTCAAAGCGAATTGACCATTAAAAATGTTCGTTGGGAATATTTGGGACAAATCCCAGAAGTATTCCGAAAGTTGGGAATTACCCTCGAAAAAAGAGACGACGATATATACATTCCAGCCCATACCAAGGGATACGAAATTCAAAACTATATAGACGGTTCTATTCTTACCGTTTCGGATGCACCTTGGCCTGGATTTACTCCCGATTTGTTAAGCATCATTCTTGTGATAGCTACTCAAGCACGAGGAAGTGTGCTAATTCACCAAAAAATGTTTGAAAGTCGCTTGTTTTTTGTAGACAAATTAATCGATATGGGAGCCAAAATCATTTTGTGTGATCCTCACCGAGCTTCTGTCATTGGTCATGACTTTACATCCCATTTAAAAGCAATGACGATGGTTTCCCCCGATATCCGAGCGGGAATTTCGTTATTGATCGCCGCCTTGTCTGCAAAAGGAACTAGCGTAATTCACAATATCGAACAAATCGATCGGGGCTACGAGCGTATCGATGAACGCCTAAGGGAGATTGGGGCGAAAATTACGCGTATGTAATCCTTTTTGGAATTTTATTTTTCCATCTAAAACCTAATTGATATTTTTTTTACCCCAACTGAGTCAGTTTATCGACGTTGCGGTTCCTAATCTGGAAAAACGATTGATCGAAGCCGGTATTCCTGCTTTTATTGACTAGGGCTTGGGGAGATTTGCTAATTAAATTGTGCACGC
>Ga0209654_1002759_pt1 | contig 11595 bp, 12 predicted proteins | sample SaaInl1SG_22_DNA_FD_184646 | JGI IMG/M metagenome (GOLD analysis project Ga0209654, IMG submission 184646) | Marine microbial communities from expanding oxygen minimum zones in the Saanich Inlet - ESP_161SG_22_DNA (SPAdes) (version 2) | ecosystem: Environmental > Aquatic > Marine > Intertidal... | reverse complement strand
CCTTATTTGTACCTTTGACTTATTCCTAGTGTCATTTACGGAGAATCTTGGTGGTAATTCTTCCCAAATTGGACACTATAGGACATTGGTGGACGGTATAGGACAATTATGAGTTCAAATATTACGGTTACAAGAAAGTGTTTAGAATGCGGTAATCACTTCACGGCAAAAACCACCGTGACCAAGTTCTGTTCTTCGAAATGCAACAGTAGGAACTACAAAAAAAGGAAGAGAAATGAGAAAGTTTTGAAGGCCGATAAGACTTTTATAGATTCTGTTCGGACTGATTACGAACTTTTAGAAACAAAACCATTCCTGAAGGTCAGTGAGCTCAGTAAATTATTGAATGTTAGCAGAAGTACTATTTACAACCTCATCAATAACGGGACCATACCTATAATTAAGGTGGGAAATCGCACTTTGATAAGTAGGCAAGATGTAGACCACATCTTTAAGCCCCGTCAATCAATTAAAACAGAGCAACCGAAACCAATTATAACATCCTACTACACATCCAGTGAGGCTCAATTCCAGTTTAGCATCAGTTACAATTGGTTATATCAATTGATACGAAGGCATAATATCCCATTCACTTATCACGGAAGTCTTCTGATTATTTCAAAACCTCATCTCGATAACCTTATGCAAAGGAGGTCAAAAGAAAGAAAAAACATTAAGAAATGGAGTTCCGTTGCGGATTTGATGGTCGAATATAAATTATCTAGAGACCAAGTATATCGTAAGACGAGTAGATATGAAATACCAAAAAAGAAAATAGGTAGGAAGGTCTTCATCTCAAAAAAACACTTTGACGAAATAATGAACCCTGTGATATGAACACAACTAAGGTAAAACTCCGCACAAAGAAGATTTCTAATCATAGATTAAGCCTATACCTTGACTTCTACCCTCCCATAAAAGGGAAAGATGGCAGGATTACAAGACGAGAGTTCCTAAAAATGTATGTCCAAGAGAACCCTAATACGCCACTTGAAAAGGAGAACAAGAAAGCCACTCTACTTATAGCTGAACAAATAAGGTCAAGAAAGGAAAATGAACTTCAAAAACCCGAAGTATACAGTGAAAGTGAACGGGAACAGTTGGCTTTAAGAGAAAAGCGTGAGACACCGTTTATTGAGTTGTTTGAACGCTTATCAAGAGAAAGACAGAAGACCTTACATGGCTCTTGGACATCCTCCTTGAATTATTATGTTGAATTTGTAGATGGTCGCGATATAAGGTGTAGTGATATAAACATAGATTTCATCAACAGTTTCAAATCTCATCTACTCACAGCGCAAAGCTTGAGACGAGAAAAAAAGAAGTTAAGTACGAATTCGGCCTTATCCTACTTCAATAAATTCAGGGCAGTTTTAAGATATGCTTACTCAAATGGATATTTGGTAAAAGATTATCGGAGCATGATTAAGGGAATTAAAGAGGAGGATTCAGAAAGGTCATTTCTAACATCAGACGAATTATCACGATTAGCCTCTACTCCATTTTCTGATGATATCCTAAGAAGGGCTTGCCTATTCTCAGCTCTATCAGGACTTCGATTCTCCGATATTAAAGGATTATGTTGGAAAGACATTAACGACCATAAATCAGGAACCTTTCTCCATTTCAGACATAAAAAGACGAATAGTTTAGAACGACACCCAATAAGTCAAGAAGCGAGAAAACTTCTTTTGGAAAGAGGACCATCTGATAAACCAGTTTTCCCGAATCTAAAATACTCCGACCGAAATAATAAACGGATTCAAGATTGGGTCACGAGAGCTGATATTGGTAAGCATATTACATTTCATTGTTTTAGACACACTTATGCTACTCTCCTGTTAACTGAGGGAGTCGACATTTATACTGTATCCAAAATGTTAGGACACAAGAATTTGCAGACTACACAGATATACACCAAGGTCATTGATGACAAGAAAAATGAGGCAGCTAATAAACTTAACTTTCCGTTATGAGCGATAAAATATTACAACAAATCAAATCACAATTTGGAGTTGAGGTGGGGATTGAAGAAACCCCCAATTATTACCGAGTAAAAGGTTTTAGTCGTAGAATATTAGAAAAAGATTTTAGTATCGTAACGAACTATGACGTAGTTATTCCCAAACAAACAGGAAAGATACTGGTCAGGAATAAAGAGATGGTTATCTACGGGGATGATAACTCGATATTCGGGAAGGCTGAGTTCATCTTGTTATTTAAGGAATTCAATCGACTGCAAAGGCGGAAAAAAGGTACAGGTAGGCACCCAGTTAGTGTTCTTGAAAAGGATTTTAATAATCAGTTAATAGAATTACTGCAGAGTACAGAGGGAAATAACATGAATCAAGGGGTGCTACTTGGTATACTCAAAGAGATGAACGATAAAATTCTTTCCCTTCAAGCGGAAATACGAGAGATGGCTGAGAAGGTAGTTCCGAAATCTGAAACTGATGACATTTTAAATGTAGAGGAAGCAATGGCTTTTCTTGGATTTAAGAAGTCTACCATTTACACTAAGGTCAATCGAGGGGAAATTCCTCATATGAAAAGAGGGAAACGACTCTACTTTTCAGTCACGGAATTGAAGAATTATCTCAGGGACGGGAAACGATTGACCAATGATGAAGTAAATGAAATGGCTAAAAAGTATTTGAATGGTGAATGAAAGTCAATTCGAGTTTTTCGTGTACAATAAACCCTCCTATATTTTCACATAGGAGGGATTTGTATAGAACTTGGACAGATTTACAAGTGATGGTTTTTTATACAGTCAAAAGTTAAGGGTTTCATAATTTCTTTAGATGTGGGATAATTGACATGGGAAGTTCGTATTCCCATATTAAATCCTCGACTGAGTTAAATTTCCTGTTCTTAAGTGGGGCTCCTTCATCGTAATAATTATACCATTTTGCAATCCTAGTGACTTTGGTAACTACTTTTCCGAAATAAGGGTACCTCAAGGTTAAGACAACTTCGGAAACTTTTTTGTTTTTATCTATTACGCTTTCAACCGAAATTAATTTCGGCCCGTTGAATTTTAATACGATATTATTCATATTGTGTAATTTAATCGGATTTTACAAAATCCAGTATTCTCCACTGGTTAGAGGTTGGATGAGTGTTTAAAGTCGTTCACCTACATCCCGACTGAGTACTTTTTAAAAATTAGATTTCATTTAATCCTCTGTCCATTGAACACACCCCATTTATTTATTAGGCTGCCATTGGTAATCTTTCGATTTCCTCGACTTTTCTAATCATCGAGACATAATCTGGATAGTGTTTTCTGTTCGATACTCGAAAGCCGAATTTTCTAAAAAATGCCGTTTGTTCGGATACAGAGCTTCTGAGTATTTCGCCTTGAAAATTGATTGCTCCCACACATTCTAATAATAGCTGTGGGACATATCCTAATTGGTTTCTCAGAAAGTCCAGAAACAGGTCCATTAACAAAGTTCCATAACCCTTAGACTGATTAACTGGATTCACCACTACCCTTGTTATTTCTAGGCATTTGTTCGGTCCAGTTGCAACCCTTAGTGTCGAGTCATCATGTAATACGATTGATATTGCTTTGTGGTATTTGGCAATCATTTGATTACCCTTCTGAACGAATGATAGATAATTGTCTCGTTCTATTCTTACCCCAACATTCTGTTTGAAGTACTCCTTAGAACCAGTCCAAAGACGTTTGAACTCTTCATTGTCTTCAACCTTAATAAGTTTGTTGACAGTAATACCTGTTTGTTCTTTAATTAATTGAATTTCATTTCTTGTTTTTATATTCATAGTTTTCATTTTTTACTTGGTTAAACATTATTTGATTTTAGCACGCCTTTTTTAAATCATTGACTAAGCCTAACTTTTGAATTCTTAACTCACTGAACTTCAAATACACCGAACTCAGTTCAAATCCAATGTATTGTCGTTTCTGTTGTAAGGCAACCTCTCCAGTAGTCCCCGTTCCTGAGAACATATCCATCACCAGGTCCCCTGGTTTTGAGGTACAAAGAATGGCAACTAAAGGAATCTCCTTTGGGAATGTGGCACTGTGAGAGAGTGACATTCCATGTTCCTTACAAACCACACGTAAATCATGGTTATTGGGAACAGGAGTAGTCAATGTGTGTCCGTCAAACGTCCAGTTTGAACGAAGAGCTGGTTGACCCTTTGGATTACCATAAGTCAGTCTGTGAGGGTCGAAGTTCATATCCTTAATCCATGAGCGGTCGTAGTAGAACTCCACCGTTTTCACAAAGTGATAGATGTATTCATGTGAGGCAACGGTCCGTTTGTTGGTCTGATACATTGGGTTCACCTTACTCCAAATGATAGTGTCATTGAGAATCCATCCTCTTTCCATCATTGCACTAACAAATTTGTAGGGAACACCTAGTTTACGCCCTCCCTGAACGTTATCGGCAATGTTGACAAACAGTGAACCGTCGCGCTTAAGCACTCTTTTGGCCTCATCAAATACGCGTGCTAAGTTCTCTACGAACTCCTCTACCGTTTCCTCTTGACCCAACTGGTCTGACTTCTCTATACCATTGTGGTATTCGCGCAGTTGGAAGTAAGGGGGTGAGGTGACAATTGTAGCTATTGTACCATCCTCTACCCCTGGCATCTTATCACAGGAGCCCTTATGAATTGTATAACCCACTCCGTTGACCAATGAAAGATTACCGGCAATGTTTTCATTTCGAGACTTTTCTAAGATAGCCTCAACCTTCTTCAATGAGCCACTGATATTACCAGAACTGTCCAACTCATTCATGTACTGGCTGTACTCCTCAGTATTGTCACCAACGAGTTCACGAACCTTCTTGTCGAATTGACGAAGTCTGTTAATGGTACTCTTATTGTGCTCCTTAATCAGGGAAGCCTTGTAGTCCCTTGCCTTTTGGATTTTCGGGTCTTTACCCCGAGCTCCTTGACGGAGACCGAACTCTTCATCTAAAATCCGCAATTCACGAATAATGTCCGATGGTTGTTTCTCACGGTATTCTTGGTGGGCACTTACTCTTGACTCTGTAAGTTCAACAGGCTCTATTACAACACAGGGGATTTCTTCGAGGCCAAGTTTAATAGCCGCATTGAGCCTGCGATTACCTGAGACCACTTGATAGTATCCTGCTTCATCTTGAATAGGAAATACTATTAGTGGTTCAAGAACCCCAAAAAGTGAAATTGAAGAAACGAGATTCTCAAAGTTGGAATCTACCCTGTAAAGGGTTGTTGTAAGTTCGTTTTGACGAAGTTGATTGACCTGGATGTTTTTCATAACTAACCGAATTTTGAAGTTTGACATTACTTCGGTTAGCTCTCCTCCGAATCGAGGTAGGGAAGGGTTGTCAGTCGGTCCCTAGGTTATCGACTGTTGACATCACTCGGACATCAACACCACAAACATATTGACCTTTTTAGACTTATGCAAGGGTCAAAACAGAAAATTACAAAAAAAGTGCTGGATAGTGTTTTTTGAGCTTGGCCAAGGCCTTCTCTCTCGCTAGCTCAATGAGGCCCTGGTCGTCCTTGCCATTGAATTCCTCCGCCTTGGCAATAGATATAGTAATACGCTTTGGCTTACCCGTCATGTCAGGAATACTAAACTTACCCATATATCTATGCCCCTGGCTTTTATTATTGACCTCTATAATATTGATTCTTGGATTGTAGATGGCCTCAAGAAACTCCCATCTACTCTCCGTTGACCTTAACTTGTCAACCAAGGAGTCTATTTGAGAGGATAACGTCTCTCTTGTGACTTTCAATGAATGATACTCCTCCTTTGATACTGGTCCCTGACCGAAAAACAAAAAAAACATTTGACCTCCTATATTGGTTAATAGGGTCAAATATACTCAGATTGGTAAAAACCTCAATTGGGTAAACGTCAGTTCACTTCAGTTTTTAGGAAAATACCCCTCGTGCTTTACAAGGGGGATGGATATATTCCCCTTTATTAGGGGGGTAACAGTGAAAACCGCCCCCGGGCTATGGATGATTTCCAGCAAAAAGGTCTAGTTATGACCTCGTCTTTATCTGTTTATAGCCACTTACTCTGTGATTACAACCCTGTTTTCTAGTAAACTCCTTGCATCTCCACTTAGACTTAAGATAAACTCGATTTCCTCCTGAGTTAAGGACATTGGGACAGCCCAAACGAAAAACTCATAGACATCAACCAGGCCCGACTGTTCAGTTGTGGTTCGGCTGTCTAATAGATTGTCCTCTAAATTGAAAAAAGACTTTCCCCATCCTTTTTCTAATGGTTCAGAAGATACTACCAAGCAAGTCATGGAAACCCCTTTGAGCTTGGCAATAGGGTCTACCCTTACCACTACCCCTTTCGCATTAATTTTTTCCAGAAAATTTTTTGACTCTTCCTCTATCCACTTTTCTGACAACCCCCTTGTGTTTAGATAATTTTCGTCCATTGTCAATGTCTTCATCTCCAAGAACAACAGGTTGTCCTCAAATACATCTTCAGACCATTTTTGTAAGTCTTTCCTTATGACTGTCTCCATCACCTTTCTGCATGGGAAACACTTCACACCTTCATCGCAAAATCTTATTTCTAGTTTGTCTCCTTCATCTCTTACGAAGGAAATATGGTTGTTACTATTCATACTTCATTTAAGTCATTAACTCCGTTTATCTAAGTTCCGTTAAGGGGGAGGGACGGGGGATACGAGAGGGGGACTCCCCCCACCTCTCCATATCTTACCATCTGCGCATATGCCATATCTGATTCTTGACTTTCAACAGAAAAATTGAATCGTTCAAAAAATGAAATCTGCTTTTCAATGGGATATTCTTCATAAGTGTCACCTGCCCCTATGGCCCCCGTGCACTCTAACCATATTGTCGGTTCAAAACCAAGGCTCTTTGAGATAATTCCTAAGGCTAGGGTCATGATATATCCTCCTAATCCTTTGCCTCGATTTACGGCTGGCACCTTTACTCGTGTAAGTTCAAGTTCCATATCTCCGAATGATGAAAAACGTATAACTGACCCGTCACAAAACAGGAAGTCTAAGCTTTCCTGCTTCTTTAACACTACCTCACTAGGTCTCTGAATGATTGAGTTCATTTCACCGACATGGACATGAACTACATTTTGAAGCTCTCTTCTCCTTCTTACATGGTTTTTAACTCTCTCGCATAGAGTAGTAAAAACCTCATTTGAGTAGACGTTCTCTGTCCTTGAGATACATATACCTGTTGCCTTGTGAATGATTGATTCTAAGTTTTTTGTTTCCATATCTTAACTATAAATAGTTCTAGACTGGAGTAAAGAGTTATTAGAAGTATATCTCTGTTGATGAGTTGGGAAGTGCCCCAGTGCGCAAATTGTGCGCTGAGGTCACTCCCTATTCTCAACCTTTGTTAGATTGAGCGGGTCCATCAGCCTCAGTGAAAGCTAATGTTTGTCGTCTAATTAGAGTCACTCTCCTTGAACCACCTTACGACTTTGTGCTAGTGTGTGGCTATGTTCTCTTACTTGGTAACCACTCTAGTTTATCACGCCAAGCGTATTTAGCCTCCCCGTGACTTTTCAATATTATTCGAAGATTGTTGTTTGTAAAGTGTTTTTTTTTACAAAAAATTGAATACGCCAGACAGAAGTGAGGACGTTTTCCTGAACAATAAAAGTTCTAAAAATCGTTAATTCAATAAAATGCTATCGATTTCATGCCGAAAACACCTCAAAAGCTCCTAAAGAAAAGTCGAATAATTTTGAATCTTAAACATAGTTTTCTCTACTACTTCACAGATTTCGTTTGTTGATTTATCTTGTACGCCTGATAGGTATTAATCATAGCTATTAAATTGCCAAAATCTAGTGTTGAATTAATTTCTTTAAGTGAAGTTTTTACGTTTTCAGTCATTTGGAGATTCAACTCTGTTAGCGTATTTAATTGGTCGCGAATACTATTCTCCATTTTATTAATAGAATAAATCAGAACATCTAATTTTAAGGATAAGTTTTCTAGTTTAAGCGACATCTCCTTTTCCCAGTTTGAAGTAAAGACACCAATTTCATCAAACTTCTCATAAATCTCATAAAAAGTTAGTCTATCCTCGTTCACTATGGCAGTTATCATGGTTAACCCACTTGTCAAAATCATTCGATAATTATGAATCTCGTTATTTAGAAGACCTATCGAATCCTCAAATAGTTCTTGAGTTGTTTCCTCAGTTTCTTTAATCCGAGTATAAAGTGTATTTAAGTTTTTCTCCTTTTGAATAATATATTTATTCAATTTGACGAAATATTGTATGTATGGTTGCGATTCACTTTTCTCAAATTCCAACAACTTACCTTGGTAATGCCTTAGTAAGTTAGAAAAGTCCTTATGTTCTATCACATCTATAATTCCATTATCGTCCTTGTCAAAAGAGGATAAGGTATTTATTCTATCGTTCGCTTCTTTGTGAGATTGTGATTTTGAACTCTCGATAACATCGGCTATTGGCTTTCCTGAACCTAGTGACTCCAAAACGGACTTCCACTCATGTAGATTTGATGGGGTTTTGTTGGAATTGTATGGAAATGATATGTACTCGTTTTCCTTGCTCCATCCATGCATTTCCCAAACATATTGACCTGACTGAAGTTCTAAACCTTTAATCTTGTATTTTGCATCAATTAACGAGTTGTAAGAGTAGATTTCATGAAGTTTGTTTCCGTTATACAAACGAACTGTTTCATTGGTAATTATAAGTCTTGATTCGTCAACTTCTCCAGAAAGTTGGCCTTCGTACAAAATATTTTGTGGGTGCTCATTTCTAAACAAGTCATATGACACCAGTTCTTTAATAAATAAGTCAAATGATTTTAACCCTTGAGTTCTAAAATTAAATTTCGCTTTACCGTATCCCGAAAAATCTGAATTAAAATTATCTAGTGCTAAGTCAAAAACGAAAATTTTAGTAAAGTCTTTGTGGTCTCGTTTGCTAGAATCTAATACCACCATTTTAAGTGGCAAGGACCCCTTTTCGTAGAGGAGAACTCCTTCTACGCCATCAATCACCCCGGTCAGAAACGTATATCCTCTTAGCTCAGATGAACTTGAAGTTAAATACTGACTGTCTTTAATGAAACTTTTGAACGTAGTGTTCCAGGTTGTGAGTGTCCATAAACTACCTTTCATTTTTTTATCAAGCGCCTCTTGGTTAACGTGATAAACACTTTCGTTAAGATACTTCACAACTGTATCATTGAAGTATTGTGACTCTCTCATATGATTGATTGGTTTTAACGGTTTAATAGTTAGGTGAAGGGAATTAAATGTAAATTATTTTTTTGAATCGGTGCACTTTGGGTTTGAAAACATAACTACCTCATAAATCAATGGGTAAACCGATATCCCTTTTAATTCATCGAATTCGGAGAACCACCCTTCTTCTCTACTACCGAACAATCATTTGCATTGGAAATCACTACTACCAAGTATATTCCATGAAAATACGCTTTTAACAAGGCCTAGAAGGAATATGGCTGGTTCCCTTTTTGTCATAAAGGGAACCCTTAACTATTTGATTTTCAAATAAATTAGTGTTTACAGGCGGCATTTAGTGCCAAAAGCGTTAGCATAGCCCCAAAAAGGGAACTATGACAACCAAGATTAAAGCCGCACAGCACCTCGATGAACAGGAGTTGAATAAACTCCTCAAGTATCTTTCAAAAAACCAATTGTGGACCTATTACCTAATGGTTCGCCTCGGTGTATCCACTGCATTACGATTCAGTGACCTTTCCTCCCTTAATTGGGGAGATGTTCTGCATAAACAAAAAATCACCATCAAGGAGAAAAAGACCAAAAAGACCCGAGAGATACCTATTGGAGAAGAACTACAGGAGGTATTATTGGATATCCATTCCAAACTGAAAAAACCTCAATTGGATAGAAGTGTAATTCCACTCCACATTCGAACTGTCAATAAACAAATCAAGATTCATGCCTTCAAGGCGGGTGTTAGAGGGAAACGAATATCAACCCATACATGGAGAAAAACCTTTGGTCGTGAAGTTTGGAGGCGGAACAACTACAGTGAAGCATCTCTGATAAAACTCTCCTTACTCTTCAACCACTCCTCCACCGCCATCACCCGAATCTACTTAGATATTACCCGTGAGGAAGTCGGTGACTTGTATGATATGGAAGGGTTGTTTGTTTACTAATAAGACTTTTCTATTATGACCTCGTTCTTTGTATCATATGCGTATTTCACAACATCTCCAGATATAATCAGATGAATAGCTGCCTCAATAACTTCCAAAGGAGCAATAAACCACTCTCTTGGAGTGTGTCTTCTGCCGCTACTATCAAAGACATCGACCTCAAGGCATGAAGCACCGAAGAAGTTGTGTATTAGTTGCTCAAATTTCTGAGTGTTCATGTTAAAGCATTTATAAGCTACAACTAAATCTACTGGAGCCATTAGATATGTTGGTTCTTTTTCTGCATCCTTAATTCTCTGCGGAACAGGATTCTTAGAGTAGCCTATTTTAAATAAGTTTTGAGTTGATGCAATTTCAGGGGCATCGGATAGACTTTTAAGAACATAGATGTATCCTGAAGCTTCATCTTCTTCAGATATTGTGCTGAAGTTCTCAATGAATTCTTCGTTGACTATATCCAGGTTTTTTGAAACAGCCTTACCATTTGCCAAAAGAACCTTGTACAAAGACCTATACAACATATTTGATTCTGTTCCATTTTCAAAAATGCAATGTGTTCTTCCGTCTTTACGGAATCTTTCTCCACTGCTGAATCCCTGTACTTCTTCTCTGAAGTCAACACTTTCCAAGTATAGAAGAACTCCATTGTGAACATAGTAATCTCCTGGTCTAAGGTTTTCTTGTTTGAAAGGAAGGAGTTTTCTCTTACCGTTAGCTAAATCATTTTGTACAGCTTTAAAATCAGCTTCATACTTATCAAAATCTTTGCATGTTTTGCGTCTTGCAACAAAATCAGCTTTCGCTCTTTCATCTGGTTTAGGTGTATGCTTGAATTCGAAGAGGTCTGCATTCTCATCATCGAATATTCCAAGCATATCGTCTTCAAAGATGTCATCAATAGAATTGATTTCTTTCTTCTCAACATCAAATAGACCGTATTTGTCCTGAGGTTCCAGCGCCATCATTTTCTCTTCATCTTCACGAAGACTTTTCAGACGTGAATACAATTTGTACTCAGTGATATTGCCTGGATTAGGTTCTGGCTCTCTTTCATGCTTTTCAATGAAGTCATTTATCTCATCAAAGGAGCTAGCCAAACGTTCATCAGAGGTTCTAGCAGAAGACTTCTTCGCCTTTACATTGAGAAGGCCTAAAGGGTCATCATTGAATATGTCATCTAAAACCTTATTCTTATCCATTTTGCTGAGCTAAACGTTTTCTCTTCTCTTCTCTCAAGTAAATGACACATTCTGCCATTCTTCTCTCAAGAGAGTCATTTGAATTAATATTTGGTTCCCGATTGTATGTCTTTACAAACTCCTGAACTTTAGGCCACAATATTTTTGCTTCCTCAAAGTCCATCTTGATTCGTGTAGCTTCAATGGTGTCCTGAATGGTTT
>Ga0209654_1002758_pt1 | contig 11596 bp, 16 predicted proteins | sample SaaInl1SG_22_DNA_FD_184646 | JGI IMG/M metagenome (GOLD analysis project Ga0209654, IMG submission 184646) | Marine microbial communities from expanding oxygen minimum zones in the Saanich Inlet - ESP_161SG_22_DNA (SPAdes) (version 2) | ecosystem: Environmental > Aquatic > Marine > Intertidal... | reverse complement strand
ATTCCCATTGTCATTCTAACTGGAATAACCTGATCACTGCTACAATCTAATATACATAGAACCAATTCTTTTCCTCTAGATTCTGCTTTAAGTTTAAACTTTTTAAATGGTATATCTAATTCAGTTCCCTTATGTACTGGGTTCTTTTTAATAGAATCAAACTTTAATCCTTTAGATGATTCATTTACAAATTGTGCTGTTAATTTTAGTTCTGCTAATTCTGGCATTGTTTATTTTTTAAATAGGTAATAGAAAAAAAGTACGACATATAAAGGCCACATGGCAATCATTAAAATATTTTCTAAAAAATTAAATTCAGAAACATCATAACCTCTTTTAGATAAAAATTTATTAAAAGTCATTGTCGAGAATCCCCAAATAGTCCCAATTAAAAAGTAATTTAATATTGTCATAGTTATTTATTTTAAAAGTCTCCAGGTGCTACTTGAAAACAAGAGATTCCATTATCTCTCCACATTTTTACTACTTTATCCCTGTCATCAAAAACACATAATATATCGTCAGTGTTTGGAAATAAATCATCAAGCCATTTCTTTTTTAATAAATCATCTTTCATCCATTTCAAACCGCCGTCAGTTGGTCTCATTTTTATAACGTCTGCCGGTACTCCATGTAGATTTAACCATTCACGAGTAACTTCTTTCGTAGCCTTAGATCTTCCACTAAAAATTACAATTCTGTTTCCTGCGTTTTTTAATGTTTTAGCCATTTCTATTACTGGCCAATTTGGTTTATCTAATTGAATGTTTTCAGGTGCAAAGAATGTGTCCCAATCCATTTTACCGTATGTGTTAGTAGAAATAGCGCGACGATCGTCGATAAGTGCTAGTGTTCCGTCTAAATCAAAAATTACTGTTTTCATATTACTGTGCTATTATCATTTCTATAATGTTATTAATATCCTCTCTTCCTTGCCATCCAGCAACATCGTCGTCAATTTGTAAAAGTTGTCCGGTAGCAAAATTTCCATGTGGATCAAAAACTGCGACCTCAAAAGATGAAAATTGAGTTGAATCTAAACCATCTTCTCTAGGAGAACTGTAAGGCATTCTACCAGCCGCTACTGAAATTTCCCAATTATTTTCAAACGTGTGAGTTGCGTTGATTCCTCCGAAATTGTCTTTAAATTTTAAGTCTTTAAATTGTATCATTGCGTTGGGTTTTTATAGTTCGAAGTTTTCTTGAATTTCTTTAACTAGAGTTATGAGTTCTTCTTTATTAAGAGTGATGTGAGTGAAGAAGTCTCCTTGCGACATCATTGTTAATTGAAGTTTCATACCCTCTTTACCTCCACTGAATCTTGTCAATGACATTTCAGTGTTCTCCATTTCATTTGTCTTTTGACTGTGAAACTGACCTTTAAGTGTTTTTAATTCGGTTGACATATTGTTTGTTTTTTAATTATAGTTAAATATAATCAAAATAAACGACATAAAAAAATCTGGAGTGATTTATTTTCAAAAAGTTTTATTCTTGTTCTAATTCACCAACCGGCATGTCTTCGTATATCACTTCTTCAAAACATAAATCTTCGATCCACGCATATTCTTCTGGAGAAATAATCCAATTATCTTCTTTTAAAACATAGAACTCAGTTCCATTATTATCTTCCCAGTGTCTGAATGTCAGCTCTTCATCACCAACCTCTACTGAAAATTGAATTGTTCTTGAAAAATAAACCTCTCTAGGGCTTTCTGTTATCTTAATTTTCATCTTTTTTTCTTTTAGATATGTCCTTAAACAAAATTGTAAATAATGCAAAGATTCCAACAGACTGCCAGAAGTTAATCGGGTTAATACCGTTAACTGCTCCAACTAAACAGTTATTCCATAACCATTTGATAGGTAATGCAACCAGAAGTGAAGATACTAATACTGTTATTAACACTCTAGTAACAGATGCTAAGATTTTTAAAGTATTACTCATTATTGTTTTGTTTATAATATTTTTCTTCAGCATCTCTCCATTTATCTTGAGGACATGCTCCAATATTTGGTGAATAAATTTTTGATTTTAATAAACATCCACAAAGTCCACAGTGAATTACCGGGACTTCTTGTTTATTTTCACAAGCATCACAAATTTTAATTCTTTCTGCTGCTAATTCAGATTGCTCTTGGTCTGGATTATATTGAATTCGCCAAGAAGCAAATATTTCTGATATCTTATTTAACATATCGCTTCATATATTCTTTTAAAGAAATTGCCTGTTCATCTTTTTCTGAAAGCTCAGGAATAATTCCATTCATTTCTAAATTAATATCAACATCATCCCATCTCAGAGCTACTTGATGATTTGGTGCATATACCTCAGTACATTTGTAACAAAATATCGTATCATCTTCAAGTGCCATAAATGCGTGGCCAAATCCAGCAGGAACCCAAAATTGATTTGCATCTTCTGGTGTTAAAATAACTGATTCCCATTGACCGAATGTTGGAGAACCTGGTCTAAGGTCTACTGCATAATCAATAGCCTTTCCTTTTGCAACTCTTACAAGCTTTCCCTGTGCAATTGGATCCAATTGTAAATGAATTCCTCTAAATACATTTGCTTTAGAGATACTTTGATTATCCTGTTTAAAATCTTCTTTAAATCCTAGTTCTGATAAAAGTTCTCTATTATAAGTTTCAATAAATTGACCACGATCATCACCGTATATATTTGGTCTAAACTCAATTAATCCTTCAATTTCAAAATTTGTATTAATCTGCATCTGGTTTAAATCTTTCTTCTAGTATTAATATTTCTCTATTCTCTAAATGTTGTTGCTTGATCTCATCTTTAGATTGACCATAATATGGAACTGCAAAATTTACATCTAATAATGATTGTCCAACATTAATTCCTTCAACATTTGTTATTTTACCTAAAATCCTCCCAAATTTACCGCCTCGATCTTTATAAGTATCTATAACAACTTCTTCTCCAACTGGTAAAAGATTCTCAACATGTTCTTTAGCCATTAATCCCCTTGCCTTTTCGTCAAGATCTCTAGTTCTACATTCTGGAGTGTCAATTCCATAAATTCTGATATTTTGATTATTCATCCACATATCAAATCCTAGATCGATGTCTAAAACCACCGAATCTCCGTCAATTACTCTATTTACCCTTGCTCTATATTGATACATTAATCTAATGTTGTTGTTTGACAATAAATTTGTGGGGGTGTTCCAGTATTATCGTGATCCCATTGAATTGGAGGCGCATACATTGGTACTGGATTGTATGGATTTATTGATTCTGAATTGTCTTCACTGATCAATAGTACAGCTTCACTGGTTGATATCGGACCGTCTCTATGTAAATCTTCAATGTCTTGTAGATATTCACCCTTCTTATTTAGGATTCTATCAGCGCATACTATTGCAATGTGACCTTGGTCTAATAATCTTTCTACTATAGAATTTCTAGATATCATATTCTGCCATTTTATCAAGGTAAAACTTTTCATCTTTAAGACCTATAAATCTCTCTTGTTCATTTCCTTCAGAATCTACAAGAACTACTGTTGGAATACTTCTCACATTAAACTCCTGTGCTAGTTCTGAGCTTTCGTCTATGTTGTGTTTTTCAACTGTAACTTGTTCTGCAACCCGATTCATACGTGGTCCTAACATTCTACAGGGTCCGCACCATGGCGCGCTAAAGTAAAGATATTTCATAAATTTTATATTTTAAGATTAATTATTATATAGTAAATTCTAATATTGTTTCATAAAAAAGCCCAGAATTAACTGGGCTTTAAAGTTCTTTATTACGGTTGGTTTTAATTAATTATTGTTCTTATTGAGTTCGTTCTCTAAAGTTACTTGAACTTCTGATACTTGATACTGTAGTTTTTCTATTGCGTGCTGCATTAAATCAGCAAATTTAGAATTTTCATTAAATTTAGAATCTGTTCTAGATTCCATTTTATCAGTTCGACTGTCAACATATCTATATAGTTCTTCTGTTGATTTATCAACTCTGTCGATTTCTTGATCGATTCTACGATCTAATTGATCTTCATTTTTAGCTGTTTCAGCTTCTATATCATTAATGACATATTGCAGGTCTTCTACTTCTTTATAAAGGTTTTTAACTTGTGATTTAGTCTTAAACATATTGTAAACGCCAGTAATTGCTAGCACAGACAACACACCTAAAACATAGTGTATTAAATTTTCCATATTTGTTTATTTGTTTTATTTTTACCGTAATTTCAAAGAACAGTAGTTATATATGGAAGTTTAAAAAAGTTTCATTAACTAAACCAACTTGAAGATCCGCTCTTAACGATAAGAGGTTCGTCTAATCTAGATTCTAATAATTGGATAGCTTTTACGACAGCAGACATATCTCCTCCAGCTTTACCTTCTTCAGTTTTTGCGGGTGCATCAAACGCTGGGTTAGCTCCTGCAGGTTTAGTAGCACCTTCAGTACTTGTACCTCCTCCAGTAGATTCAATCATCTCAGCAAGTTTATAAATTGCAGCTGCTAGTTGTTCAGACATATTATTTATAGCATCTTCAGTTTTAGAAAGATGTGTAAGTCCTGCAAACATCTCAGTTGTTAATTGTAGTTTTTCTGGATCAAATGCATTAATAGCGTCTTTGTATTTTACAAAGTCTTCGACATAGTTACCAAATGATTTAGTAAACTTTTCGAATGGATCGACTTGTTCTGCGATTGCTTTTAAGAATTTTGCAGTTTCTTCTAATGGATTTGATGCCTTTCCAAATAATCCTCCAGTGGCAAGAGTTTGTTCACCTTTTGCAAGTGCACTAATAATTGCTCCAATTCTTGCGGATGCTCCTTCTGGTGTCCATTTATCAGACATTAATTCTTGTGCTGCGCTTGCGATATCCTTTATAGGTTTTGATATCATTTTAGCGATTTCAGCTCCTTTTTCTATTGATGATGCTGAGAACCAACCGCTATCGTCTTTTCCTCCTAGTTTTTTAAAGATACCTACAAGACCTCCACTACCACTTTTACCTAATAGGATTTGTTTAACATTTTGTTCTACCTTTTTAAGACTAGCTGAAATTCCAGTATGAGAAACCCAACCAATTGCTTTACCATTTTTATCCCACTTATTTGCAAATCTAAGTTCTGCCATGTTTTTAACACCCTCAGCAAGATCTTTAATAGGGGTACCAATTCCTTGGATCATTTCTTTTCCTTTCTCGTAATCTGTACTACCAAACAATCCAGCGTCTGGTCCTCCGGCTTTACCTACATTAGATAACATACCTACAAGACCACTGGTTCCATTCTCACCTAGGAGAATCAATTGTGTATTCGCTGCTACCTTTTTAACGGCACTAGGTATATCTACTGTTTCATATTTTGTTGGTTTTCCTTCCTTATCCCATGCTATAGGAAATTTAAGATCAGCCATCGCTTGGAATCCTAATGCAATGTTTGTTAGTGCTTCTCCCATTCCCATCACTGAGGAAATACCATCAGCTACTGGAGATTGACCGCTTCCACTAAATACCTGAGCAAATAAACCTTTCTTACCTCCTTTACCAAGTTTATCATCACTACCAATTTTACCAAAAACACCGGCTAAAGAATCAACTATAGTTACGGTGTTTGCTGCAACTTTTGCAGGTGCATCAGAAGACATTGTCTCAAATTCTATTGGTTTACCGTTTTTATCGTATTTAGTAGGGAACTTAAGGTTTGCCATGTTTTGAAAACCAACTGCAATGTTTGTTAATGCCTCTCCCATACCCATTACTGAAGAAATACCATCAGCGACAGGATTAGATCCTCCACTTCCAAATATAGCTCCCATTAAACCAGACCTACCGCCTTTCATTTGCTTTCCTACTTTAGCAAATGTTGTTGATAGTGTGTCTACTATTGTATTGACATTTTCTCCTAATTTAGATAAGTCAGCAGTTGCTGCTATTTTTTGGAATTGTTGAATTCCTAAACCAATTGAAAGAAGAACTTTACCAGCGTCTCTTAAAGCGAATGTACCAACAGCAATTCCAGCTGCGGTCCAAGGCGCCATTATAAATGAATAACCTACTGCTTGGATAGCGTATTCCATTTTTGACATCTTTCTACCACCACCGAATCCAAATGTAGATTCTGTAACCTGTCCTGAATCTGCAAGAATACCATCAGTTCCTTGTAGCGCCTTATTCATCGCTTGTAATCCCTTTCCAATTTTGATTAAGGCAAGTCCGGCAAGTACTAATACACCTGAACCTAATGCTATAGGTATTGTTAAAATACCAGCGGCTGCAAATGTTGCTGCGATGGCTCCAATTACTAGCGCCATGACTTTAACATCTTCTGTTGACATGCCTTTTGTGGCTCCAGCCATTACCGCTACACCGGGTCCTAGAACAATAAGTGCAAGACCTGCGACTAGCATCGATGCACTACCCGCTAAAATAAACGGCGCTGCTAAACCAGCAACTCCCATTACAACTCCAATTCCAGTAATCATCGCGAGTATACCCAGTCCTGTTAGTACGTCTGGTACCGCTTCTGCCATTAATGATATACCAAAACCTAGTAATATTAACGCAACACCTGCAACAATAAGAGCTATAGCTCCTAGGAGAATGTTTGGTGCTTGTTTTCCAACTAACCAGAACACTGCTGCAGTTCCTCCTACTAGTAGACCAGCAATAAGTAATGATTGCATTGGGTCTCCGTTCATACCTAATATCATTTCAGCCAATACTATAGCAGCTGCAAGAACTACAATAGACAACCCAGCAATCATTAGCGCCCCTGCTGTCTTTCTCATTGATTTATCAATCTGCATCTTATCCATTAAGTAGAATAGGAATGCAACACCTAAAACAACAGCAGCAACTAACAGTACAGTTTGTATCGGGTTTCCTAGTAAACCTATAATTAAACTAAATAATACAAAGGATGCTGCTAACATTATAATAGCTTTACCTGCGATTAGAAGAGCTCTAGCGACATGTCGGATTGATTTATCAATCTTCATCATGTCTATTAATTTAAAAACTAAAGCTATCCCTAAGAGTACTATAGTAATCATAGGAAGCGCTTTTAATGCATATACTGCTATTAGACCTGCAAGAGCAATCATTGAAACGAACATAAATATACCAACTCCAACCATTCTTAACATTATAAATGTTTTTAATAGCTTTTTCTTTGGCATCATTCTACCAACAAGCGATAGAGTTCCTAAAATCATCATTAATGTTAATCCTAAAATTGGAGCGACAACAGCCGCAACAATTAATAATGGAGTAGCTAATACTAGCCATCCAGCGAATTTAAATATTGATTTACCAACCCCTTCAAGTAACATAAGTCCTACAGTAAGAGCCTCCATCTTAGCCTTTATTTCTTCAGGTTTATCAAAGTTTTTTAGAGCATCTGCAATAGTTTGAAGTCCTTTTCCAATTGCGGTTAGTTTTTTACCACCAATAAGTCCCATTAAAACAGCGCTCTTTGCCTTTCCGCCGTCCTTTCCTTTTCCAGAAATTCTAGTGTTCTTTTCTATTTGTTTAAGCGTGGTTAACATTTGAGAGAATATCTCAAACATATCACCGCCTTTAGAAACAGAAGTAGCCACGCTCGTCATTGACGAAGACATGGCTGACTGATTTTCTGCAGTTAATTTTTCAAAAGGTGAACTGAACATTCCCATTCATTCTATAGTATTTTTTATATAGTAGTATTATATATATTAGAATTTCGGCATAGAAATTTTTGGCATCTTCATTCCACTGCCTGACATTCCAGACATTTTTGGAGCTTTCATGCTACTCATCATTCCTTTTTGCTGAGCTGACATTTGATCGGTTTGATCTGAATTATCTGAATTTTGTTTCTTCAGAACTTCTGCCATATCTTTAACATAATACCAATACTCGTAGTAATCTAAAGCTTCAATCTCTGAAGGCTGAAGCTTTAGATGGTATATCATATAGAACTTAGTTTTAAAGAAGTTCTCCAGTGATATCCGAAATAACGAAAAGAGATTTGAGTCCGTCACGAAAATTAATAGGTACGAGGACCTCCTCATCCTCGTGCTGTACTAGCATTTCGGGTTTAATTCCGACTCTCATCTTTTCAGCGAGTCTATAAACCAACATATATTTTCTTTCGTTCCATCCTTGAAATTCGATTTCACCTTGGAAGATTGCTTTTTCATTAAAGCCTCTCCAGTCTTTTTGTATATAAGGAAGTATTTGTAGGAATGATTGATCCCATTGACCTCCATTTACTTGCTTTGTTTTGATATACTCTGTAATTACCTCCATAATACCAATAGTCGGAGGAGACATGTCTATAATACCGAATGATTTTGTTTCGATATTAAAGGTTCTCGCCTCGTGTGAATAGTATTTAGATATATCCTCTGGTACATCTGAGATTTGGAAATATTTAGCTGAAATCTCAGCATCAAATTCTACACCGTCTTTATCTCTTGCTTTAGTGATTAATTTATTCTCAGGTTCTGGGAATGTTAAATCTCTAATTGAAAGTAAAATATAGAAACGATCTTCTTCTAAAATATCTTTATAAGAAAGTTTCTTCTTTCCTGAAAAGATTCTAACACAGTTCTTTACTATGTAGTTTAGTTTTTCCTCCATGTCTACTAGGTTGTTTTCATCTACGATTGAGAAATTTCTAATTTCTCCAACTTTAGCAGCTCTAACACTAATAATAGCATCATCTGGATAGAATCTTCCGCCAGATGGAAGTCCTACAGCATCAATAGCATGGTATCCTAGATGGACATCAGCATCTTGTGCTTTCTGGTTAGAATATCTGTCCATGTTGACAGATCCTAAATTTACTGGCTCGTTAGTACTTGAATTCTCTGTAGATTCAACGATATCTTTGTATTGTTGATCTAAATTAATTTCCTTGTCTTTGCTCATATTTATTTATCTTTAAGTTTTTTGATATTTGCTTTGTCCCAGGGTTTAATATCATTCCCTTTTTTATCTATTTCAATTCGAATAATGTCTCTAATAAAAGCTGATACTGATACTGGGCGTTGTCCTGTTTCAATTGCTTCGTTAAGGATTATCCGATTAATCATAGTTACTTCGTCTTCAGACAATAGAACTTGTAACTTTTTAGTCAGTTTATCCATTTATTATTATTATATTATTATATTATGTATTAGTTTCATAAAAATAGGGAATAATTCCAGAGAACTATCCCCTATTGTTGTTATTTTAAACTTATTAAGCTAATACTTCTTTAAACGTATCACATCTCCATCCAATTTCTAATTGAGCAGGTTCTGCATTATCGTAAGAAAGGTCGTTAGTAAACGGAGCTCCTGAAGTTATAAAACAGTCTTCTAAAGTTACTGTTCTATAAATATCTCCAGCTCTGTTGAACTGTACGATTACAATTGTTCCAACGTAATCCTTCTTAAGTCCCATAGCACCAGTCTGCGGGTCATATTGTGAATTATACCATTGTCTAATTGATTTGTATAAGTATGCTTGGTTTGCTTCGTTCAAGTTTAACGAGAAGTTGATAGTGATATCAACAGCTGTTTCACTTGGCATACCAGCGTACGAACGAGTAGAGAATTTGTATTTTTGTGCAACTGCATCTACTCCTTTGTATAATTCTAATCCTGAGATTGAATTTACATGTTGAAGCATTAGTGGTGCATCTGCAACACCAGCTGGAGGAAGTATAGTTACCTCAAACAGGTTAGCCTGAACTGGTTCAAACTGTCTACCTTGTCTACTTGTCTGATCTTGTGAATAATGTGGTAAAGCCATGTTATTTTATATTGTTTATTTTTTTATATATCTTTAAATATTAACCTAAGTTTCCTGATTGAATTTCTCCAGTGTTAAGAATTGTAGTTCTATGAACAACGATTTCTAAACCTTTAACTGGTTCAACATAAGTATCAATGATTCCCATGTTATTATCAATAACTTCGTTAGTATTGTTTGTTTGGTCCATTATGTTTCTGAATTCATATACACCACCATCTTGTTTAACTGATTCCATGAAAGAATCTGCTAAAGTTTTAATTTCAAGTCTAGTTTGTACAGTGTTAAATTCAAATACGTAATCTTTTAGGATATTAGCCATACCATCTTGGATATAAATAAGTACTTCTCTTACGTGAGCAGAAGAAAGCGCAGATTTAATAGATTGTTGTGCTGTTTTGTTTCCTAAAATTGTTAGACCAACACCTCTTTGGAATACAATCGGGTTAATTCCGAATGGCTCTAGGATGTCTCTATCGTTTTTATCAAAAGAATATTCAGCTCCTTTAACATTTGCACCAGAAACCACACCACGTCTTGGACCAGCCACGATTGACCATGGTAAAGCGTTAGTGTATTTGTCGATGTAATTGTTAGCAACGTATGCTGCTGGTGGAACTACTATATCTTTTCCATTATCATTTACAACTAATCCAGGAGCGTAGTAGAATGCATAGTTTGCACCTTCTGCGATACTTGGAAGATTGTATAAGAATGTAGGATTCTGATCTAAGTTACCTCCAGTTTTAATATACTGAGTTTTGAATGTTCCGTTAGCGTCTTTAAATGATGGATCAAATGATGCTTTAAAGTCAGCAACAGTTGGAGCATTTAAGATAGCAGCAGCGTTTTCTCTGTCTTTTGCTAATTGAGCTAAATTTCTCTTAGTCTCAAGTTTACCTTCTGAATATGAAGTGAATGTATCAACAACATATCTAAAGTCGATAATATCTTTATCGATAAGTGCGTCATATAAACCATAACCACTTGTAAGAACTGATAAGTAATTTGAAATTGATTTAACAGCGATAGATGCTTTTGGTAATACAAGTGTCTTGTAATAGTTAGAAGCATTTGAGAAAGATTTTATTAATCTATCTTGGAATGCTGGTTCAATATCACAGTATACTTTGTAAATTACCGTAGCGTCAACTACTTTTTCAATTCTTGATATTCTCGCGATTCTACCAGTAATTGCAGAATCAACATACATTCCAACGCTTAGTGGGAATATAGCTGGTTCGTCGTTTAATGCAAATTCTACATCAAAGTTAGTACTTCCAGCAACGTGTGGTAATACCGCTCCGAATGCTCCAGAACCGACGGTAGAGAAATCTAAATCTAGAACTCTTGAATTAGTTACGTGATATAAATCTACAGAAGTTTCAGTTGTATAACCAGCCCAAAGATCTTCAGCACATTCAATTTCTATCGTTCCTAATGCAGGAGATCCTGCAATAAATCCGTTACCTGTGTAATGATCAATTGATCCTGCTGTAATATCAGTAGCTACTGAAGCATCTAATACGTCTCCAAAAGTTATAGTAGCAACGTCATCTGCAGCAAATGCATTACCTGGGTTTGTTGTGTTTACTATAGAATTAATTTCAACGTTTAAATTACCAGCGCCACCAGTAACCCATACGCCAGCAGCTAATGTACCTAAATCTAGAGCCATTAGTGCAGTTGGTGTGATTACTAAAGTGTTTCCGGCACCTGCTACTACTCCACCAACGTTTAGTAGGGTTGCAGTTGTTGCAGCTCCTTGATTATATAGGTCTGCTACTGCAGCTGCAGTTTGAGTCCATGGTGTATATG
>Ga0209654_1002756_pt1 | contig 11600 bp, 19 predicted proteins | sample SaaInl1SG_22_DNA_FD_184646 | JGI IMG/M metagenome (GOLD analysis project Ga0209654, IMG submission 184646) | Marine microbial communities from expanding oxygen minimum zones in the Saanich Inlet - ESP_161SG_22_DNA (SPAdes) (version 2) | ecosystem: Environmental > Aquatic > Marine > Intertidal... | reverse complement strand
GAAAATTTTGACATTTCTTCCATTTTTAGGCGTATTTCTAGTCTACGTTTTGGAATATACAAGTATGTTTTACCATATTTTGGATCAATCATAGGAACACTTACACTGCGTTTTGCATCCATATTCATTTCTTTTACAAAGTTTACATTTTCTTTCTGTATTACTTTTAGTAAACAATAGTGTACTTTCTGTTCTTTCTTTTCACGTACTGCACACAAGATATGTAGGTTATTTGTTGACTTAATTTTATCAACAAACGGATCAACGAACATATCTTTAAGAGCAGAAAAGTCTTTACTTTCAAATAACTTTGCAAAATTATCGTTTTCTAATTTATTATTTTGTAAGATACTTGCTTCAGTTGTTGTGCCATTTAGGTTTTGACTACTGAGGCCTTTAACATCAATTTCAATCCCAGGTGCTCGAACGTCGATAACATTTTTACCTGCACCTACCCATTCTCCTCCATCAATGCTATCAGCAACAGCATATTCCCATGTTTCTTTTGCTAGTTGAATAGGACGTCCTTTTTTAATAAACGGAGCATAATAAGAATGCATTTCATCAGCAAATCTTTTGGCAAAGTTTTTACCGATAAGATTCTCATGGTCCTCTACTGGAACTGGGACGTAATAGATCATGTTGGATTGCCTTTATTTCGCGTATATTGCGTTAAATTGTTGTGTGCAACGTACAAATGTTGTACATTTGCTAAGTTGCTTGAGCGTCTTAGCGCCTGCGTATGTACAAGTTGAACGGATACCTCCGAGCAAGTCTTGTACTGTTCGTGCTACTTCTCCCCTGTAAGGAACAAGTACTTCACGACCTTCAGAGGAACGATAATCTTTCAATCCTCCAAAATGTTTTTTATTCGCCGCGTCACTACTCATACCGTAGAACTGCACAAACTTTTTTGTTTCTATAACTTTTTCAAAGCCACCTGATGTGCCTTGGCTCATTTCATAGTTAAGTTCATTTGTCTCGTAATATTTTGTAATTACTTCGCCACCGCCTTCATCGTGTCCGGCAAGCATACCGCCTAGCATTACAAAGTCAGCGCCGCCGGCAAATGCCTTAGCAACATCACCAGGACAAGTGCATCCACCATCAGCGATGATGTGACCACCAAGCCCGTGAGCCGCATCTGCACACTCAATAACTGCCGATAACTGAGGATAACCCACGCCAGTTTGAATACGAGTTGTACACACAGAACCAGGACCAATGCCCACTTTAACAATATCAGCTCCAGCAAGAATCAATTCCTCCGTCATTTCGCCTGTAACAACGTTACCTGCTATAATTACAATATGTGGATAAGTTTCGCGCATCTTCGCAACAAAGTCGCGGAAACGATTTGAATATCCGTTGGCTACGTCAATGCAGACGTACTTTAAATTACCGTTTGTTTGGTCGTATACATTTTCAAACTTGTACCAGTCACTACCGTTAATGCCAATACTCATAGCAACATTATTAGTGCGTTCAGTAATACCAGCGTTGAAATACTCAATTAGACTTTCGGCTGGATATGTTTTAACTAGACAAGTAAACACATTGCCTTCTGCTAATTTGTCTGCCATTGCAAACGTACCAACACCATCCATGTTAGCTGCCATAATAGGCACACCGCGATATTGATAGTCTTCGATATTTTCTGGAAAGTCTGGCACATAGTTACGAAAAATAAATTTACGTTCTAAATCTACTTCCTTGCGACTACCTAGTGTACTACGCTTAGGACGAATAAGAACGTCTTTATAATCTAGTTTCGTATCTTCTTCAATTCGCATTTGGTTTTACTCCGTAATTGAAACTTATGCTGATTCTATCGTCTTTGGTTAAGTTAGGCTGTACACTGTGTTTGAGCCACCCTGGAAAGATGTACAATGCGTCTGTCATTGCTTTATATGTTGTTGCAGTACTTGTAAAATAATTAGCTTTTTCCATCGGAGGTAAAAAGTATTCAGCGTTATCTCCTCTTTCAAAAAAGATATTGCCTTGTTCGGGTGTACTTTTTACATAGTACACACCGCTTAGTAATGCTCCTGCATGATTATGCAAATGATTATATGCTCCAGGTTTATTAATATTGATCCAAATATTTTGAATCTGTAATTCTGGAAGATCTGCTTGTACTGAACAATTATACATTTGTTCATTTAGTACAGATACAAGTTTATCAAACTCGTCACAGTCGCCGTGTCGAATAGGACTGCTTTGCCATCCTAAATAGTTTGATACTTGCACTCCAGTGTCAACTGCCATTCGATCATATGCAAATAATGAAATAGCTTCATTGTCTACACCCGATAGCATGCCTGACCAGATAACACTAGGAAACCATTGTTCAGCGGTGAGTGTCATTTTTAAAATCCGTGTTCTTGTTTGCGTTTTTCTACTGCTTTGAGATAACGTTTACGTCCTGCTTGTTTTGCTTTACGTTTTACTTCACTTGGTTTAACATAGTGCTGACGATCACGAATCTCTTGCATGATGCCTGCATCTTGTACTTTCTTTTTGAAAATACGCATTGCTTTACCAAAGTCACCATTTCTTACTTCTACTGTAAGTCCTGTTACGCCGTTATCTGTATTTCTAGGTCTAAAAGGTTTGTTGCCTTTATTGTTGTTGTGATATGCCAAAATAATTTACTCCTTCCATAAATTGTTTAAGTTCGTATATTCTGTTCACGTTAATTATATTATACACTGATTGTACTTCATTTGTCAAGTAAAAAGTTTTACCAAAACTTAGTAGATATCCAATTAACCAGATATTATCTTTAGTATTGTCAATATCTAGTATGATATAATCAACACTTTGGATAACGTCCAATAGCCATCTGATGTCTAATGGATTACCTTCAAATAGATATAAGTTAATTGGATCTAAAAGTTTACTTGCATGTTTGTTAAAGTCTTCTTTAACAGAGTCGCCAGGGTTTACTAACAGTAAACTAGGGTTTGAGTTAAAAAGTTTGTCGGGCGATGTAATAAGATTAATAATTGTATCAGACATTAAAATTACTTATTGTCGATGTCACGTAATTTGTTCCAAATTGAACTATCACTTTGTTCCTCATTTTGCACGTATTGTGTTTTTACATATTTGGCCCAAGGAAGTTCTTCTAGTCTTCCTGAGATATAAGCATGCTTCCAATCTTTTAGATTTTGGTCTGGATTTTCTTCTTTCCACTTACGCTTTGCTTCAACCCAGTCAGCATCATTTTCTTGCTCAGTTACTTTTTGGGCTCGTACTTCTACAGTCTCTTGCTGAACTGCTTCTTCTGCCGCTTCGACCCATTTATTCCAATTGTCTAGGTCGTTTGACTCTTCCGACGATTCTATAGGTTTTTTTTTGGATTCTACTTCTTCAGGCTCATCAGACTGTACTTCAACTTGTTCCAGTCTCCTATCTGTGTCATCTGTTGTGGTAATAGGTTCTTCTGGTAAAACAGTTCCCATTGGCTCATGTTCAACAGTGTCAACTGTCTCATTAATTGTATCATCGTCATCTACTTTCTCCTTTTCAAACATCCAACCCGGTTTATGTGGATCTTCATTTGAATCAGCATCACTTGCAGGTGCAGGATTGCTAGGTGTAAATCCAGGATTGTCAACTATACGCTGTGCTCTTGCTTGCTCGTATTGCCGAAGCCAGCCACCGTCGTCATCTTTGCGTTTACGGTTAAACTCAAAGGTATATTGGCTTGCTATTAGCAACAAGACTGCTAGTGGATCAAATACAAAGATAATAATAATAATTACCCAACGCACTGCATCTTCTAGCATGTTATTGTCTGCTTGTTCGCCGTAGACAAACTCAGCGATATATTTGATAGGACCTACTTCTGCTTCTAGTTTGCGATACTCGCCCTCTAGTGCATATTTTTCTTCTGTGAGTGTGTCAATTTCTGCGTTGGCTGTTTTAATACGTAGTGATTGTTCGTCAACTTGTGCATCAATATCAGCAGTTTTATCTGTAGCACCTAATTGACTGCGTAGTCTGTTGATTAGTTTATTAGACTCTGCAATTTGATCTTCTGCACTCTTACGTAGTCGTTGTATCTCGGTACGTGCGGCTACTACAGTTGCACTAGTGCCTGCGTCTTGAATCTTTTGTAACCATTCATTACGTTCTTGTTTTTTAGCATCAGTCCATTCAGTAAATGCGGCCGCAGTCTTAGGACCATATGCTCCGTCTGCTTTGGCACCAATCATGCCTTGTGCTTTTTTAATATCACCAGCATCGATATAGCCTTGCAATTTAGCAATGTCTGCATCAATCTTATCTAGCTCGTTTTGGAATAATGCTGTTACACCTGCAATGATTGCATTTTGTTCAGCAATAGCAGGTTTGATACGATCATATGCTGTATCAATACGCTCTTGCTCTTTGTCGATCTGTGCTTGTATTTGAGCATCATTGCCAGTACCACTGGTTTCTAGTTTCTTAATTTGTTCTTCTGCACGAACAATAATTGATTGCTGTCTTGCAATTTCAGTAGTTAGTCTTTCAACTTGTGCTACACTTTCTTCACCTGCACTAGTTTGTTCAATGTGTGCTTTAGATAGGAATCCAAAGATACCCATGCTTGTAATAAACATAAGAACTATTACAGCTAACGCAAGGTATGTTCGTAACCACCACTTTGCTTGTGTCCAATGCTTGTGTAACCATACTGCGGTAACAAGTTTACCAATTTCTAATGCGCCACCCATAATCATAATGGGAAGTGCGGCCGCGGCAAAAATAGCCACCAGACCTGCTACTGAATAATATATTGCTACTGCTGATATAGTAAGAGCAGTAATTAAAACTAAAATACCTAATGCCAACTTTGTTTCCTCGTAGTATATTTACCTGACAAAGCGCCAGGTATTATCAACTGCGTTTATACATGCAGTCTCTTGGAAGTTACGATCTTTGCCATTATAGTAAATTTCACTCTGTAAAACTCTACAGTAACCACTTCCTTGCGGGTAACTCATTGCAACTCTTACTTGTCCTCTTGCTCCAGTATTACCATTATACCAATTAGTAACTTCACCTGCTTTAAGGTTGTCTAGTGCAAAGAACACAGCCTGTTCCTGTTGCTTTTGATCCCAAGGATCCATTTTATGAGTTGACCATTTTAGATAATTCATTGCAACAACTATTGTACTACTTGGATTAGAGTAATCTGAATTAGTACTTGCGTATGTGCTTTTACTATTTGTGTTAGAAGTTGTTCCACACGCACTTAAAAGTAGAATACTACTTGTAAGGATGATTAACGATTTCCCAACTGCCGTCAAACTTTTGACAAATGTACCCACGTTGTTTCTCCAATTGGTTATTGATTCTAATGTGATACCAATGTTCTCTACAATTTTTTGCGATGTCACTATATGCTAGGAAGTGTTTGTCTTCTGGATTATCCGTACAACTAACATCTACCCTACTGTTTGCTTTAGTACCGTCCTGCAGAGTATACTGACTTTTAGTGTGACAGTACTGAGGTTGGAACTGTGCCATTACTGGTGTCTCAGGTGTACTTGAGCAGGCTGACATTGCCAGCACTGCCGTAATAAGTAATGTACCTTTAGCCGTTGTTATGCTGAGTAGCAGATACTTTAGCATTTTTAGCCTCCTGAACAAGTGCATCAAAAATTTCTTTGTTCAATCTAAGTTTCACAAAGGTATACATTTTACCTTGGTACTTAAACGTCCCAGTTTCTTTTGCAATGTGTTCACGGATAGTTGTATTCTTAACTTCATAACTGATCATTGTGCTAGTTTGTCTAGACTCTGAACCATTGTTATCGTTAAATTGTAGTTTAGTTGTAGAGTTTACTTCTGAGTTAATACGTTTTGCAAAGTTATTCATTGCAATAGCATACATTTGCTCTTCAGCGGCTTGTACAAAAATACTTTCGCCGGCACCACAAGCATATGCATATTCTTGTTTCCACCAGAAGTATCCAGTTACACCTGACTCTACACAATTTGCATACCATTTAGGTTGTGCGTATTCGTCACGTTCAGCAATAGTTGTATAAGTTGAACATGCACCTAGCATAGATACAAGTGCTCCTACTGCCGCTAATTTAATAATGCCTTTCATTTAAGCCTCCATAGCCTTTTTGTTAATGTTCTCTTATTATAAGACAGATCAACACTAAAGTCAACCTATTTTGGTAAAGTTAATCTGCTCTGTAAAAAATATGGGTATCGATACGTCCGACTAGTCTAAATGCACGAGCCCATGAAGGATCTACGTATGTTGCATGATAGTGGGTTGCACCTTGTGATACTCCTACAAAGCGACCTTCGCGAAGCATTTGCCATGCAAGTAATTTAGCAGATTCCCATGCTACACGATTTTTTGGTTCATCTGACTTTCCGTCACAGTACCAACTAAATTGGCAACGATTACGAATTGGGTGATACACTGCATCATCTGGATCGGGTGTCTGACGTGTCTTCCAGCTCTCCTTAACCGGTCCATCGTGAACTACTTCACATATAGTAGACGGGTAACGCCTGTCTTTTACACGGTTAAGCACAACGTCAGCTACTGCGGCTTGTCCTGCTAAACTCTCATTTCGTGCCTCGTGATAGATATTCATTGCTAGACAATGTATCTGCGGAGTGTCAGTTTCAGTTACAAGAGGTTTTGGACCTGTAAAGTTTGTATCTGCATTTGAATTGTTTGCGGCAAAAGCTACAGTTAATCCAAGTACCATAAATGTTATTGCAGTTGATAATTTCATAATTTGTTTCATATACTATTTAAAGTATACGCCTTTGTATATAAAGTGCTAGGTTTAGTTTCTACGCATTTGTGCTATTTCAGTAGCCTGTTTTTGTCCTGTTTTATCATCGTCGTCTGCAAACACAGGAACCATGTTTGATTTATGTAGTGTAGCAATACCTACTAGTTTGCGTTCTCCAGTATATTGCATTGACTCTTTCTTTGTGCAAGGAGCAAAACTATCACTACCTCTGCTAGGAATGTACGGAGTTTCGCGCTGATAGCTAGTACTAGTGTTCCAGTTGAAAGATGTTTCTGTAGTTGTAGATTTAGTTTTTGGTTTGTATCGACCATGAACATAATCAACATACTCTTCAAAGGTCATCATATTACTATGACATCCTAAACGTTTCATTTGTTTATTGTGTTCTTTGTGATCTTTTTGCAAACGTTCTAGTTTGCCAGCAGTCATTTTGCTTTTACGCTTCTTAGTATTAAGTGTGGTCATACCACGTACAAGATGCATTGTCATTGTGCCGCTCCTATATTAAACATACGTTAATAATATAGTCAAAGCGGCACAGTGTCAAGTTATTTTGGTAAAGTTAATTACGCAATTGCTCTTCTTTTCAAGATCTTATATGTTGCTTGAGGTCTTCCTGGCATGTCGTTTGAATTAGAGTCTACTACTCTTACATCAAAGCCTGCTTCTCTTAGCTCAGTTAATCTTGCACCTGGAGACATAATATCTAATTTGTCTTCTAGATCAAATGTAGTAAATGTTTTACCATTACCCCAATAGTGTTGTAAGATTTGTTGATTTTGCGTTCCTTCTTTAAAAAATGTAACGCCTTTTGCTTTAGATTTAGCCATTTTGGCTCCTTTCGTTATAAAAAAAGAGCTCAAAAGAGCCCTTTTTATTGTTTCTAGTTTAGTTATATTAAACATATTAAATATAATATATACTATAACATAACAAAAGTCAACCTATTTTGGTTAAGTATTTTTAGAGTTTTTACGTGCTACTGGTACTTTTCTAGGTTCTACAGTTTCAGCATTATCGCGTACAGGCCTATTACTAGGATTAGTGCTTGCCGTACCCTTCTTTAATGATTTTTTAGACATTTTATTTTCCTTCCATCAGCTTGATAGCCGCGTCATAATCTTCTTGACTTACAATACCTTCGCGAAGTAGCTTTTGTCTGTTAGCCATGTGTTTCATAGTAATTTCTTCTTTGGATCCGCCAAAGTATGCTACAGCATGTCCTTCTTCGATAAGGATGTCTGTTACTTTGCGGCCATCTGGAACTCTAAAGTCACCTAAGATACGTCCGAACTTGCCTTTCATATCTTCGCCGCTCTTATCTTCAGTAGTAATAAGTTTGCCGCCGTTCTTCATAAGTTCTTTTAGTCTTGCTTTGGCTGCTTCGCCAAACAAGTCTTCTACTCTGTCACTTGTACGTGACTCTGGAGTATCAATACCCATGATGCGTACACGCTCGTCTTTTAAACAAACGCCAAATCCTAAATCAATGTCCACGTCAACTGTGTCGCCATCAACTACCTTAATGACTATAACGTCATATTCATTTTGTGTCATAACTGCCCTCTCCCTCGTTTTGGTTATGTTATCTACCTTGCCCACGGTATTTTTTGTAGCCCTTACGTCTACCTTTATTCATCGAACTTGTTTTAATCATGCTATGATTGCCGCCAATTGATGTTTTCTTTTTAGTCGGTTCCATAACAGAGATGCTTGTAAAATTTACTTTTGCCATAACGACCTCCCAATCTGTTATATGTGTATTTATTAAAAAGGTTTACAAAAAAAGGTCATAAAAAAAGGGCCGCAATGGCCCTTTTTTATAAGTTCTTAAAATTAATTTAGAACTTAACTGTAACACCTACAGTTGCATTTCTATCACCTGGATTTTTAAAGTCCGCGTCACGATCTTCTACAACAGATAGTTTTACACTCATTGCTTCTGTTACTGCATATGATGCACCAACTTCAACATATGAACTGTCACGGTTAAAGTCTACAATATCTTTTTGCGTAGACTGCCAAGCATAACCAACTTCGGCATACGGTGTTAGTTGACCAAATGCTTGTGCTACACCAACATATGGTGATGCCGCTAGTGTACGTGTATCACTGTTGTAGCTGTCGCCAAATGTAAACTCTGCACTTGCACCTGCATATACAGGACCTGTAACTTCTACTTCTTTACCTGCTTTAAGAACATAGTTGTCTACTGCTCCGTTTCGTTTCCATGTAGCAGTTACATCAACAGGACCAGCAGTTGTGCCAAATGCAAATTCTTGTGCGCCAGTTTCTGGTGCTTTAATAGAGATAGAATAATTATCTGTAACAGCAGTCAATTTAATTGCTGTATTATCGTAATCTTCCGCCATAGCGGTTGTACTAAACATTGCCAACGCGGCAACGATCATTAGTGTGTTTTTCATTTTAGTATTTTCCTTTGGATATTATATAATATAAAAAGTGGGTTTAAAACCTTATGTTTTAAACACCACCAGATATATTTACTTAATCTAAATATAGTAGAGGCTTAAAGTGGTTCGTGACTATTAACTAAATCTGTTACATCAGCCGGAAAGAACTTTCCGTTTTTAATCCTTGTCATCACTACAGGACCGTTGCTACGAACATATGCTCGTCCGCCGTCAATCATAGCACCATTAGATAGTTTTTTGTAATCATGATGACTCTGACTGTAATGCCAAGTGTTATTCTCAGTTACCATAGCAAACTCTAATTCTTCTACTACATCTGCATTTGTAATCATTAAGTGTCCACGCACATGATCGTGAAACAAACCAAAGTAACGATTGCCAAACTGCGGATGCGGAGTGCCTCTGTAGTATACATCCACAGGCACATCACTTGCTCGCAAATCTGTAGTACAAACGTACTTAACTTCTACACCGTCTTTCTCAGTGTAGTGTGATTGTACTTTTTCTACGTCGAACTGTGGTTCGTGATGAATGTTCATTGTCTCTCCCATACGTTATCATATGTATATCTAAAACTTCCTTTGAATTCCCAACTTGCTCTTTCCGGCTCAATTAGGCTCAAGAACAATTTATTAGTTGGACCAATATACAAATAGTATATTTTCCCTACAACAGGAATAAAACGATATTCTGCATTATACACTAAACTTGTATCTTCTGCAAGTTTTACTAATCTAAAATATTCTTCTTTGAGTTCTTCAAATCTTGTTTCTAAAGCATGAGTAGCATTGGCACCGCGTTCATTTTTATCTTTTAGTACATCTGGTACAGTAAATGCTGGTGCACCTACATTAGTTGGATATGGCATAGATGCAGGATTGGCTACAAATTGATCAGGCTTTTTCATTTATACTAATTTCTCTACTAAGTTCATTGCAACAGCCGTTCCACTAATTGCACTGCCAATCATAATTGCTCTATCACTCCATTGCATACCTACATAGATCCAGCCGATACTACTTAGAATGTATGCAATTTGTCCGTATATAATAAAGTTTGCTGAGATCATAAACACACCGATAACAGCAAGAATCATTGCTACCCATTTTACATACCAATCAACAGTTCCTGTTGGGGTAGTAGGCTTTACAACATCATATTCGTGTTGTAGCTCAGACAGTTCTTCTTGAAGTCTTTTCTTTTCTCTTGATAGTTCCATGGCAAGTTTTGCGGCCTTGCTCATAGTACTCTGTTCTCTAAATTCTTCTTGTGTTTGTTCTAAATCAGTCATGCCTAATCCCAAAGATTGGAGTAATACTTGCCAAACAAACGGAAGCCATTCGCAATGCGTTCTTCATATTTCTTTCTACCTTCCCAGTCGTACTCTCTAGTATCGTTAGGTCCGCGAACCATTTCGCTCATTCCGCCTTCTAGCGTTTTCCACTGGATGTCGCTAGTACCAGTTTCAAACTGATCTTCCCAGCCATCATTTACTTTGCTGTCGAATGCAAAGATCATTTCGTCCAGCACCCAATCCCAGCGTTCAAAGTGTGTGCTGTCAGTTTCGCCGTTGTCTTTCTGCTTCTTAGTTTGCTTCTTAGGCTGTAGCTCTGCAGGCACATCCTTAAGATCAACATACGGAGCACCGTGTTTGGTAGCCTTTAGTTGCTTGAGCATAGGAAGCACGATAAGAGCAAGAGTATGGTCCATGCTCCAAGTATCCCAGCGATCAATGTGTACTTTAATAGTACGCTGTTTCTTGCTGTGAATCCAGCTTAAGAAGCGTGACAGCAGAGTTTCGTGACGCTCACGATCCCACGATGTAACTTCACCTACTTCAGCTTCGGGCTCTACGCTACCGTGGGCAAGCCATTCGCCAAAGTTATGTACACGATCTGCTGTGCGAGGAATACCGTATGCGTCTTTTTCTTTAGGTACCCAAAACATTAACGTTTCGGCCAACTGGTAGGGCCCGAAATAATTTGTATATTTGCCTATGCGTACTTTCATTTCTTGTTCCTCGTTTTGCACTTACCGCTCATACACATAGGGCAGTAGTGCTTTCTATCCTCATGCTCGGTGCCATATGCTATTATAACACTACATCCGTCGCAGAGCAAGGCTCCTCTACCACCATTAAACTTGACTTGTGCAACTTTATATTTGCTCGTCATAACTAACCACCATTACATTTTCTTCTTTACCTGGCTTAATCCAAGGTTGAGCATATTCTAATGCTGTTTGTGCATCATCGAACAATAGAGGTTTCAAGTCCCAACAATGTTCATTGCGTTCAGTCACAAAGATCCAATCGTCTTTGCCGTCTAAGCATACCATAATTGCATACATTAGTAATCTACCTCTTCGAAACTATCTGCAATAT
>Ga0209654_1002754_pt1 | contig 11601 bp, 14 predicted proteins | sample SaaInl1SG_22_DNA_FD_184646 | JGI IMG/M metagenome (GOLD analysis project Ga0209654, IMG submission 184646) | Marine microbial communities from expanding oxygen minimum zones in the Saanich Inlet - ESP_161SG_22_DNA (SPAdes) (version 2) | ecosystem: Environmental > Aquatic > Marine > Intertidal... | reverse complement strand
CCAATTGAACTATCAATTATCATTTCAAGTATTTATGAGCTAAAGTATAAGATTGATATTCCCTTCAAAGTATCAATCAATGAAGCTTTGGAAATCACCAAAAGCTTTGGTGGGGTTGAGAGTTACAAGTTCATCAATGGAGTTTTAGACAAGGTGGCAAAAAAATATCGACCAACAGAGTTTAACTTATCTCATTGAATGTAAAATTTTCTTTCTCTGACCATATTAGATAGTTTCCATATTTCTCTGTCCAGTCTCCTAAAACATATCTGTAATGCTCGTGATTATCATAAATATTTTTGTGTATCTTTCTTCGATGCGTATGACCATGTATTAGTGGTATAAAATTAAATTTTTCTATCAACTTAATAGTATCTTCGTTATTTACATCTGTGATAGCTTGTGATTTTTGCCTGTTAGCTTCTCGACTTTTTTCACGCATTTGATGTGCAATCTCAATTCTTTCAGAAAGTGGTTTAAGCAGGAATTTTTCTTTCCACTCTATACTTCTAACTTTAGATCGAAAATTTTGATAATCCTTATCATCGGTACAAAGAGTGTCTCCATGAATTAATAGGGAACTGGACTTATCGTTTAGATAAAGTTCCGTAACTTCATCAAGTTCGGTAATTTGTGTTTCTTGAAAAAATTTTTTGCCTACTAAAAAGTCTCTGTTGCCATGAAGAAAAAATATATTTATCTTCCTTGATAAATCTCTAAGGGCTTCACACTCTTTGACATACAGACCCGAGTCGTCGCCAACCCAATAATCAAATAGGTCCCCAAGAATAAACAGATGATCCGTAATTGTAGGGACATTTTTTATAAAATCTAAAAATAGCTTATTATCACGGTCATCTGAGAGGTGCAGGTCAGAAATAAAGACTGCTGAACTAGTTTCGCTACTCAGTGATAGCTTCATCTATACTTATTTGATCTTTGGGAACATCTTGATGGCCGGAGGGGTGATTACCTGTCGGTACCTTAGCTATGTCATCAACTATATTCATACCTTCAATTACTTTGCCAAAAACACAATATCCAAAACCGTCTTGACCTGGATAGTCTAAGAAACTGTTGTCAGCAACATTGATAAAGAACTGTGACGTAGCTGAGTCAGGAATGCTTGTTCTGGCCATTGCTACTGTGTATTTATTATTCTTTAAACCATTAGCAGCTTCATTCTTGATAGCTGGATTTGTGTCTTTTTGATTCATATCTTTATCAAATCCACCACCTTGAATCATAAAGCCATCAATAACACGGTGAAAAATTGTTCCATTAAAAAAACCATCATTTACATATTTTTCGAAATTACTTACTGTAATTGGAGCCTTGTCAGCATATGTTTCTATTACTATGTCGCCTTTGCTTGTTTTAATTTTAATCATATAATCCTCATCTCCTAATATTATTTAATTTTTGATATTCCTTGAATTGAAATAGCTCTAATAGGTACATTTTCATGTCCGTTTTTATTTCTAGTCGGTACCTTAGCTATGTCATCAACTATATTCATACCTTCAATTACTTTGCCAAAAACACAATATCCAAAACCGTCTTGACCTGGATAGTCTAAGAAACTGTTGTCAGCAACATTGATAAAGAACTGTGACGTAGCTGAGTCAGGAATGCTTGTTCTGGCCATTGCTACTGTGTATTTATTATTCTTTAAACCATTAGCAGCTTCATTCTTGATAGCTGGATTTGTGTCTTTTTGATTCATATCTTTATCAAATCCACCACCTTGAATCATAAAGCCATCAATAACACGGTGAAAAATTGTTCCATTAAAAAAACCATCATTTACATATTTTTCGAAATTACTTACTGTAATTGGAGCCTTGTCAGCATATGTTTCTATTACTATGTCGCCTTTGCTTGTTTTAATTTTAAAAATTTCAGCAGAAAAGGATATTGATGAGATTAAAATAAATGTAAAAGTGAGTATTAATTTTATTATTTTAAATTGATGTTTCATTGATAATTTTCCAATCATTGTTAAATTTCTTCCAAATTTGTATCTTATGGGAACTGTTTATTAGTAAGTTACTTTGGTAGTGCTGGTCAAACTCCACATACCTTATTGTATCTTTATCATCTGGATAATCAATAATCGAAATATTTTCAATCTCAACTGAAATATTTTTTGTATTTCTAAAAATTTCAAATTTATCATTTGTCCAGTCTGAATAGTGTCTTCCATTATTTTTGGCATCACCATCATAAAAAGCTAAATAATTAGCAATAAATTTTGACTCCCATGAGTTTTTCCATTCATCTAGCGTTTTTATAAAATTATCATGAGAATCCTCTAAATTTTTTTCAAGATAGCTTTGATAGGACTCTTCAGAAATAATAACTTTTGTTTTATTTGATTTAAGTATAGTTTCTAATCTCTTTAGATCGTCATTAGCAAGAACTACACATCCATCGCTTGATTGAGGTGCTCTACTATATGTATTCTTTGGAGTTCCATGAATCCATATCCCATGACCAGTTTTATTCTGTAATTTGTCATATATGTTTGGATAATTTATAGGGAAGGCACCATCTCCATAGAAATCGCTTAGCTTTTGTTTGATTTTATTTCCAAGCGTATAGACTCCGATAGGCGTTTTCTTATCCCCTTCAAATTGCTTACCAGATCCATTTTTTCCTATGGAAATATAAGCGTCCATTAATTTAATAATTTCTCTACCATTATTTTTAAATACAATTAATCGAGACCCGGATGTATCAATAAAAACTAAATTATCAATTTTATTGGATAAGGTAAGCCTTTGTTCTGAATTAGGGCTTAAATAATTAGTTTCCAAGTGACTTTTAATTCTTCTCCTGGCTTCTTCTCTTAGTCCGCTAACCTCTTCTGAGGAATAGTTAGTAGAGCCTCCAAATCTTTCCAAACCTTTAGCTTGTGCAAGATAGATATCACCCTTGATCAGATGGGCAAGTTTAAAGTTAGGTTCTTTTTCAATTACATCATCAATATTATTTAGAGCTTCATTCAGGTTTCCTTCAGAAATGTCGAACAAGGTTTGAATTAAAAGATCTTCGATATTTAAATGATTATCGTCATTGGATTTGGCTTGCAAGTTACCAGATAGTCCTTCAAGACATAAAAAGAGGAAAAAAAGCGGAAGTATTTTTATGCTATGAGATCTCATTTATTATTTTTAATACGCCATTTTCATTTTTTAAAATTAATGTTTTCTTGCTAGTGCTTGAAATATTATTTGATTTGTAGGTCTGATTGAATGAAACTTCAACAGTCTCTTTTTGGACTTCAAAATAAAGGTTTGATATCTCAATGAAAATTTCATCTTTATAAATAATTCTGGGTTCCCTGAACTTTTTCCATTTTTCATAATTTTGATTTTTGTTGTTCATAAAATCTAAAGAATAATGGTTTATGTAATTATCAAAATCTTTACTAGACCATGCAGTCTTCCAGCTTTCGATGAATTCATTCACCTGGGAAGGATTTATTGTAATTGGTGCATTTAAGTTACTTTCTGATTCCGCCTTTTCATTTTCCTCTGAAATTTTGAGTGCCACATTTTTACCAATAGGTTGAAAGTTAAAAAGTCTTTTTATCAAAGATAATTTAGTTTTAGCGCTCTGATTGCTTTTATCAATCTGTAAAGCTTGATTATAAGACTCGCTAGCCATCCTTGTGTATAAATCGCCTAAATTTACATGAGCTGTTGAATAGCTAGGATGAGTTTTAATAGCTTTTTCTAGTGCATTTTTTGCCGCAAGAAAATCACCTTTCTGAGCATATAAAACTGCGAGATTATTATAAGGTTCGGGAAGGTTTGGATGACTTTTGGATAAATCTTCAAAAACTTTTATTGCTTCATTTTGTTTACCCATTTCGGAAAACAACACCCCTTTTATAAATAGTAATTGAGGGTCATCACTATCACTTATCAATAATTTTTCAATTTCTTCACTTGCAGATTTATAGTCTTTGGATTCAATTAACAAGTTAATACTTTTAATATCTGCTGCATATATTGTTGTTGATATAAATATATATAACACCAAGTTTGCTATTAAATTTTTTTTTGACATACTATAATTAATTAAAGCGTATAAGAAATAACATTTTAACAAATTACTCAGAATCTTACTATTAAATATCTACCATGATCCAAATTTATAATACTCTCACAAGGCAAAAAGAAGTCTTTAAACCACTAAAAAAAAATGAGGTGAATATGTATGTTTGTGGAATGACGGTTTATGACCACTGCCATCTTGGACATGCAAGAGCTTTAATCGTTTTTGACTTAATCTACCGCTGGTTGTTAGATGCTGGGTTGCAAGTTAACTATGTCAGAAATATAACTGATATTGATGACAAAATTATTGCTAAAGCCAAAGATGCAAACGTCGATTTTTCAGTCATAACGCAAGAATTCATTCAGTCTATGAACGAGGATTCGAGCGAGTTAAATATTTTGCCCCCCAAAAAACAACCTAAGGCAACCGAGTCAATTGAAGAAATGATTCAGATGATCTCAAATTTAATTGCCGAAGAATATGCTTACATTGGAAGGAATGGTGATGTTTTTTTTCATATTTCGAAGTTTAAGGAGTACGGAAAGTTATCAAAAAAAACTTTGGAGGATTTGGACCCAGGATCAAGAGTAGGCCTTGATGAAAATAAAATCAACCCTCTTGATTTTGTTCTCTGGAAATTAAGTAAGCCAGGAGAGCCATCATGGAAATCTCCATGGGGCGAAGGAAGACCAGGTTGGCATATTGAGTGCTCTGCAATGAGTACAAAGTATTTGGGAAAAAGTTTTGACATTCATGGGGGAGGTCAAGATTTAATATTTCCCCATCATGAAAATGAAATCGCACAATCTGAATGCTGCAATCATCAAAAAATGGCTAACTACTGGGTTCATAATGGATTCGTGAATGTTGATAATGAAAAAATGTCAAAGTCATTGGGAAATTTTTTCACTATAAAAAAAATCTTAGAACAATTTAATGGTGAAGTAATTCGCTTTTTTATATTAAAGTCGCATTACAGAAGTCCTTTGAATTATTCTGATACTAATTTAGTCGACGCAGAAAATAGCTTAAAAAAAATATATATTTCTTTGAGAGATTATAATTGTATTGAAATAGCAATCGACTGGAATAAGCCCTATTTGCATAATTTTAAAGCGGCTTTAGATGATGATTTTAATTCTCCAAAAGCGCTAGCAGTAATTTTTGAATTGATTAATAAGCTTAATAAAAATAAAGATCAAGTTCTGGCTAATGAAATTTTTACAATTCTTAAGAAAATAGGCTTATTAAAATTTACCCCTGAAGAATTTCTCAAGAATCCAATCAATCTTGATGTTACTAAGATTGAAGAGTTAATCAAATTGCGGCAACAGGCTAAAATTAATAAAAATTTTTCTCAGGCTGATCAGATTCGTAGCGAAATTGAATCATTGGGAGTTGTTATTGAAGATTCACTTGGCGGAACATCTTGGAGAAAAAAATGAATATAAGTTCAAAATCCAATCTCAATAAAAATATAAAACATATTGAAGGGTTTAAATTTATTACTTTCAATGCAAAAGTAAAAGAAAAGTCAGTTAGAGATGATTTTTTGATCATAATAATGGATGATAGATCAAAAGTATCAGCTGTTTTTACAAAAAATAAATACTGCGCAGCTCCAGTTTTGATAGCTAAGAAAAATTTAAAAAATTCAACAAAATTGCTTGTTATAAATTCGGGTAATGCAAATGCGGGGACAGGTAAAAAAGGTGAACAAGACGTCGAAAAAATAAATCATAAGTTGGCAACTTTATTTTCGATTAAGCCCAGTCAAGTCCTACCATTTTCAACCGGAGTCATTTTGCAGCCTATGCCAGTTGCTAGAATAATGAAGTCCTTTGAGAAATATTTAACGAAACCATTTTTGTTCAAGTCCGATTGGCTAGATGCTGCAAAAGCAATTATGACAACAGATACTATTCCAAAAGCTATCAGTAAGACTTTTAATATCGATGGCCATAAAATTAGTTGTACTGGAATTGCAAAGGGTTCTGGCATGATTAATCCAAATATGGCAACCATGCTCGCTTTCATTATGCTTGATGTAAGTATTTCACAAAAAATGTTAAATGAGCTAATAAAGCAAGTTGTTGCTAAATCCTTTAATTTAATTACCGTTGATGGTGATACATCTACCAACGACTCTCTTGTTATTGCATCATCAAACAAGGCAGCTAACGAGGTAATCAAAACAAAAAACAAATATTATTTTGAATTAGAAAAACATCTAATAGCTATTGCCAAGACTCTAGCACAAGCCATTGTTAGGGATGGTGAAGGTGCGACAAAATTTGTTGAAATAGAAATAAAAAATGCAAAAAATATTTCTGAGGTCTCAACTGTTGGAAAGGTTATTGCTAATTCACCGCTTGTAAAAACTGCTTTTTTTGCATCAGATCCAAATTTAGGAAGAATTTTAGCTGCTATAGGAAATGTTGGAAGTATTAATTTTGATCCAGGAAAAATTGATATTAAGTTAAATAACAGTATTGTCATTCGCAATGGTCAGTTAGCTAAATCATACTCAGAAGAAAAAGCATTTTTAGCGATGAAGAAAAAAGAATTCAAGTTAAGCATAAATTTAAAACGTGGCTCTGTTACCGAATCAGTTTTTACAACAGACTTTTCGTATGATTATGTAAAGATTAATGCAGAATATCGATCATAGTGTAATAAAGGTTTCTGCAGGTATTTTTATTCGTGATGATGAAATATTAATATCCAAACGCCTTGATAACCAATCATGGGGCGGGTATTGGGAATTTCCTGGTGGAAAAGTTGAGGAGGGCGAGACCTTCGAGAGCTGTCTCAAAAGAGAAATTTTTGAAGAGTTAGGTGTTGTTATTCATTCTTTCAAAAAATGGATTACCAGAGAATTTGAGCAGGATGGTAAGAATATACAAATAGTTTTTTTTAAAATTTTTAGTTGGCAGGGTCGATTTGAAAATAAGGATGTTGCTGATCACAAATGGATTAAGATCAATGAAGCCCATCAATTTTCTGAAAAAATATTACCGAAAAACCTCTACATACTAAGGGCGTTAAAGCTACCCCCTCTATATCTAATTACAAATTATTTTGAAAATAAATTCTTCATTGATCAAATTGATAAAATTAAGACCAGCTACTATCTTCAACTTCGCGAACCAGATATTAATGAAGCTGAATTGGTTCATTTAATAGATAAAATTAAAAGTACCAGAGTTGAGAAAACAATAATAAACTCTCGTCATGTAAATTTAAAAAATAAATTTGATGGTATTCACTTTACAAATAATGATTTGAAAAATTTAGAAATAAATACTTTTTTTGGCATTCGTTCTGCATCTGTTCACGATATTAGTGGTATTGAATTAGCGGAAAAATATAAATTAGACTTTGTTGTATTGTCGCCAGTTAAGAAGACAAAGAGCCATCCTGAAAAAAAGCCAATAGGTTGGAATTTTTTCAGGACAATCGCAAATAAATCCAATATACCCGTGTATGCACTAGGCGGGATGAAAATCGATGATATGGAAACAGCACATGCTAACGGCGCTATAGGGATTTCGTCACAAAGAGGTTTCTGGTAATTATTTAACCTCAAATGTAATTAATCTATTAAATGATTCGCCGGCCTCATTAGTAAATGAAAACTCAATATCAACTGCTTTAAGTGTTTCTAAATTTTTAGTAAGATCGTATATCATCAGATGATCACCACCTTTTGATAAAATAAATTCTTTATTTTTCTCAATTTTTGGCTCTTCTATTTTTCTCATCTTCATAACATCATTTTCCATCTTCATTGAGTGTATTTCGATTCTCTTGCTTACATCTGATGAAATTTTATTGATTAAAAGATTTTCATCAGATTTTATTATGACAAAGCCTGCAGTAACAGCTCTTCCATTATTATTTTTAATTATGGGTTCTATGAAAGAGACCTGAGAATAGCAGCAAGTGCTAAAAAAAATAATTGCTGCAACTAGAGTTTTTTTCATCATTTATATCCTTATAGTGAGTGTAAGCTTGCCGAAAATTTTATAGTCTTTCTTGTACTTTTATCTTCATCAAGTTTACTTAAATTAATATTAATAGCATACTTATTTGCAGAAATTGTCGGTTCATAGAGCGAGGTATCTCTCAAGTGAATAGTCAGTAAATCAAATCGATTTGATGGGTTAAGTTTTAGCTGGGCTACAGCATTTATTGCAGTTAGATTTTCTTTATGTGAGTCTTTTCTTAAAACACTAAGAATAAAATAAATTGAATCTTTTATTGGGCTTATGTGGTTCGTAAGGTCTCTAAAAAACAAATTTTTTGTTCGGGTATCTTGCGTCTCATTCCAAAGCTTATATTTTGAAAAATCAATATCATTTATATAAGTTGGAGATTCAGAACGTACTTTTAACTCTTGAATCATTTTGTTGCCACTGGAACTATACGGTGTAAAAGAATTATTTTTTTCAAGCCTTTTTTTTAACTTATTAGCATCATCAGAAAGTTTTTTATATTTCGTTTGTATTTTTTGTAAGTCATTAATTAATTCGACTTTAATGTCGGCCCTTGCTGCATTTACATTTAATTTAAAAATTAGCTGAAAGATTACGTTGGATATGTATTGATTATGTTTCTGTTTAATGAAAAAGTCATATTGCTTGAACAGATATTCAATTTTTAAATATTTTCTAAACTTTTCATTGATGGGAAATTCGTAATTAATCATAATCTTGAGATAAGTTCCTTTTTTTGTTCCTCAATAGACAATCTTGAATCAATCTCAAAGTCGGGTTTAATAAAGCTATAGTCTTTCTCTTGAGATTGAATTATTTTGTTTATCAATTTTTTATCTATATTATCCCTTGATTGTACTCTCTTAATTTGTTCATTTAAATCACAAGTCATTTTAATTTTATAATCAAAATGAAAATTTTTAATAAGGTTCTTAGTAAGAGGGGTTACTAGGAGATATGAATCGAGATCGTTAACAATTGCTTTTATATTGTTTATGATCAAAGGATGAAGAATGCTTTCAATTTCATTTTTTAGAATTGAATTATTAAACAACGCTTCCTTTAATTTTTTTTTATCAATTTGTTCAGATGTAAAGAATTCCTTTCCTAAATTTTGATAAAGCCTTTTGTAACCCTCATTTCCCGGCATGATGAGTTTTCTATTAATATCATCAAGCTCGAAAACGGGAATTAAGTATTTTAAATTCGAGGCTAGAGATGACTTTCCAGAGCCGATTGATCCAAATAATAAAAGTTTTTTATTATTCATTTGTTGTTAAAAGTGTCTGTTTATCGAATCAGCAAAAAAATTTCTTATACGATGTTTATAGTAATCATTGTCAAATAAGTCTAACTTTTCATCTAAGTCTCTCATTAAACCTAATACTATATTTTTGGAGTAGCTTATGGACTTGGTTTTTTCAATGATGTTTATTACCCTAGTCAGCTGACTTACATCACCTTGGACGATTGCTGATTTAATTAGTTCTTTGTCGTGGATATTTGAAGCCCTGTATGCTGCAAGCAAAGGAAGTGTCATTTTCCCATCTTTGAGGTCATCCCCTAAATTTTTCCCAATTGCTTTTGCATCTCCTGAGTAGTCAAGAATGTCATCAACTAACTGGTATATTTTTCCATAAAGCTTTCCAATTTCAGAAAGAGCTTTTTTTTGGTATGGATCAACAGGGTTAGACAGAGCCGCTAATTTTCCGCATGCCTCAAAAAGAACGCCAGTCTTACTTTGAATAATATTCATATACTCTTCTTCGGTTAAGTCGGTATTATTTTTGCTTATTAACTGCATCACTTCACCCTCGGCGATCTTGTTGGTTGTGAATGCAAGAACATCCATAATTTCAATATTGTTAATATCAACCATCATTTGGAACGATCTTGAGTATAAAAAGTCGCCAACCAAGATACTGGCTGCATTACCAAACTTAATGTTGGCGGTAGGCGTGTTTCTCCTTTTTTCAGATTCATCAACAACATCGTCATGAAGGAGAGTGGCTGTATGAATAAGTTCTATTATTGCTGCTAATTGAAAATGAACTGCCTTGACCGAGCCTGCAAGCCCTGCAAGATTTATTAGGCATTGGGGACGTGTTTTTTTCCCGCCACTTTCAATTATATATTTACCGATTTGATTGATTAGGGGGACATCAGAATTAAGGGATGACTTAATTACTTCATTGACTTTCTCTAATTGAGAATCCACGCTAATATTTTCATTTATTGTTTGCATATATAGCTATTATTAAAATATTGTTGATTTTAACATACAGATTAATCTAAATAATTTGTTGATTTAATGAATAATTTTACCTATAATATGCGGTCTTTATTGATATTAAAAGTAATTAGGAACATACCATGCATGCTGTAATAAAAACAGGCGGAAAGCAATATAAAGTAGCGGTTGGGGATACACTAAGAGTTGAAAAACTTACTGCTAAAGAAGGCGAAAAAATTAAGATTGATAGCGTTTTAGCCGTTGTTGATGGCGAAAAGACCACTATTGGTGCACCACTCGTAAAAGGTGCTAACGTTGATGTTTCTGTGGTTTCCCATGGCAAACATGATAAGGTTAAAATCTTTAAGATGAAAAGACGTAAGCATTACATGAAAACACAAGGGCACAGACAAAATTTTACAGAATTAAAAATTGAAAAAATCAACGCTAGTTGATTTATTAGAAGGGATTATTTATGGCACACAAGAAAGCTGGCGGAAGTTCGCGAAACGGAAGAGATTCTAATGCTAAGAGGCTTGGTTTAAAGGTTTTTGGTGATCAGCTCGTTAGAGCTGGTGGTATTATCCTAAGACAGCGTGGAACTAAAATGCATCCAGGTGAAAACGTTGGCATGGGCAAAGATCATACTTTATTTGCGAAAGCTGATGGAAAAGTCACCTTTTCTGTTAAAGGCCATTTAAAAAGAAAATTAGTTAATATAGTTACTAATTGATCTTAAAATAATATTTTATTAAAGCCCTATCATTCAGATAGGGCTTTTTTGTTTGGACTTAATTTTATGAAATTTATTGATGAAGTGATGATAAAAGTTTTTGCTGGCGATGGCGGCAATGGTATTGCATCATTTCGAAGAGAAAAATACGAGCCGCTAGGTGGTCCAAGTGGTGGAGATGGCGGAAGAGGGGGCTCTGTTTTTTTTGAAGCAGATGAAAATTTAAATACATTAATTGACTACAGATTCAAAAAAGAGCACAGGGCGCAAAGAGGTGAGAATGGCAGAAGTTCCGACCAATATGGAGCTTCAGGGCAAGATCTTACCCTGAAAGTGCCAGTGGGGACAGTAATTAAGGACAGCTTCTCTGAGCAAATTTTTGGCGATTTAACGAATCATGGAGATTCTATTTTAGTTGCTAAAGGTGGCAAAGGAGGTCTGGGAAATATTCATTTTAAATCGAGTATTAATAGAGCTCCAAGGCAATGCACTAATGGTGAGCCGGGTGAAGAGTTTGAAATTTTTCTCGAACTAAAATTAATTGCTGACATAGGCCTTTTAGGTCTCCC
>Ga0209654_1002753_pt1 | contig 11602 bp, 10 predicted proteins | sample SaaInl1SG_22_DNA_FD_184646 | JGI IMG/M metagenome (GOLD analysis project Ga0209654, IMG submission 184646) | Marine microbial communities from expanding oxygen minimum zones in the Saanich Inlet - ESP_161SG_22_DNA (SPAdes) (version 2) | ecosystem: Environmental > Aquatic > Marine > Intertidal... | reverse complement strand
CACAGCGTTGCAGGACTCCCCTGACGTCGAACGGCGCTCTCGCATGGTCAAGTACACCGTGGCCATGGGGATTCGATTGGCATGTATTGGCGCGTGTTTCCTGGTCCAGGGATGGTGGCTGCTCATCCCCGCTATGGGAGCCATTTTCCTTCCCTATTTCGCCGTGGTCTCAGCGAACTCAGTCTCGAAGAAGTCCGGGGTTGGTGAACCCCTGCGGCCCGGAACTCTGTCGCGCCTCCCCTCACCGTGATAATTCCTGGCAGTGAGGTGAGAACACTTCGGTGTTCTCGATCCGGATGCCCGAGGGAGCCCACCTGGGATGTCCAGTGGCGTAACCCCAAGATTCATGCTCCCGAGCGCGTCAAGGTATGGCTCGCTTGTGATGAGCACAGAGACTACTTTGAGGCATACCTGGGCCAGAAAGGGTTTCCGGTCTCCTCGATCGCCCGCGAAGGCTCGGTCGAGTAGATGCTGAGACTGTTGTTCACTAGGCGGTGGTTGGGCTACCTCGCTCTGACAGTTGTGTTTGCCGTGGTTGCATCACTGTTTGGCCTGTGGCAGTGGGATCGCCGTGGGCAAGCGGTGGCGGCGATGGACCTCGTAGCGAACAATTTTGACCGCGCCCCTGTGGAACTCGAACCGCTCCTCATGGCAGAGGGAATTCTTGGAGGCGAATACGAGTGGGTTCCCGTCGTCCTCGAAGGTATATATCGTCCCGAGGACCAAGTCCTCGTTCGGACCCGCCCCCGAGAGGGTTCGGTGGGGTTCGAGGTTCTGGTTCCCTTTGATACCGGCTCACTCAGTGTGATCGTGAATCGCGGGTGGATATCAACCGGCGAGTCCCAGGATTTTCCGGATTCTGTCCCGGTTGCACCCACGGGAACAGTGCGGCTTGTAGGCCACCTTCGACCGTCCGAACCACTGTTGCCGGGACGGGGCGCACCTGAGGGCCAGATTGCGTCCATTTATCTGCCACGTCTCAACGCCGACTCGTCGCTGGAGTTACGGGAGGATGTCTACGTCGCACTCGGGTCCGAAACCCCGTCCCCTGGCCTAGCGCCTCTTGGCGTGGCGCGACCAGTCCTCGATGAGGGGCCTCACCTCAGTTATACGTTCCAGTGGTACCTGTTTGCCGTGATGGCCTTCGGAGGGCTGTGGTACATGCTGCGTCAAGAGGCGAGAGTGCACAGTGGGGTCGTCCCAGTTCGGAAACCAACGCGCGACGAGGACGAAGAGGACGCCCTGCTCGATAGAGAGGCGCGCTAAGCGAGCTCAATGAGCTCTTGGTATTCCTCACTCCAGTGGTCTTCGACACCGTCGGGCATAATCAGGACTCGTTCGGGATTCAGGGCCACGACGGCTCCATCATCGTGGCTGACCAACACAACGGCTCCCGAAAAGTGCGATAGCGCGTCGAGGATCTCTTCACGGCTGGCGGGGTCGAGGTTGTTGGTGGGTTCGTCGAGCAGGAGGACGTTCGCTTTCGACACGACCAAGGTCGCCAGAGACAGGCGAGTCTTTTCGCCTCCGGAGAGTACTCCCGCGGGCTTGTGAACGTCATCGCCGGAAAATAGGAAGGAGCCCAGAACGTTCCGAGCTTCCGTTTCACCGATTGCAGGCGATGAGGCCAGCATGTTTTCCAACACACTCCGAGCCACATCCAACGTTTCGTGTTCCTGGGCGTAGTAGCCAATTCGAAGCCCGTGACCGGCTTCGACGACGCCCGTGTCGGGAGCGTCGACACCGGCAAGTATGCGCAACAGCGTAGTTTTTCCGGCACCGTTGAGGCCAACGATGACGACCTTAGACCCCTTATCAATGGCGAGATCCACAGCGGTGAAGACCTCCAAGGATCCGTAGCTCTTGGAGAGATTCGTGCCAAACAGTGGAGTCTTGCCGCAGGGTGCGGGGTCGGGAAAACGGAGCTTCGCGACCCTGTCGGTCTCCCGGACCCCCTCGAGGCCCTGGAGCATCTTCTCTGCCCGGGCCTTCATCTGTTGCGCAGAGGACGCTTTACTGGCTTTTGCGCCAAACCTGGCTGCCTGCAACTGGAGTGCGGTGGCCTTCTTTTCGGTGATCGAGCGCTCCTTGACCCGACGCTCCTGATCGGCCTCCCGCTGTCGCAGGTAGTGCTTCCACGACATGTTGTAAATATCGATGGTGGCGCGGGTGGCATCGAGATAGAAGACCCGGTTCACGGTCTCCTCCACCAGTGCCACATCGTGGGAAATGACGATAACCCCACCTGGGTACGAGGCGAGGAACGACCTCAACCACACGACAGAATCGGCATCCAGGTGGTTTGTCGGCTCATCGAGAACCATGAGGGGTGCGTTCTGGAACAGGATTCGGGCGAGCTCAATACGCCGGCGTTGACCACCGGACAAGGTTTTGAGCGATTGCTCCAGGATGCTTGAGGGCAGGTTGAGGTGTGAGGCAATCGCGGCAGCCTCCGCTTCTACTTGGTAGCCACCGAGAGCGAGAAACCGATCGTTGAGCCGGCCGTAACGTTTCATGGCAGCGTCCGCTGTGTCGGGATTGGAGTCTCCCATTGCCTGGGTCGCAGCCTCCATATCGGCCATGATGGACCCGAGGCCCCTGGCGTTGAGGATACGCGTGCGAGCTGTTTCCTCGGGATTGCCGGCTCGCGGGTCCTGAGGGAGATATCCCATTTCGCCGTGCAGAGAAATCGACCCCTCGGTGGCGGGTACGTCACCGGCGATCACCTTGGTCAACGTGGTCTTTCCAGCCCCATTGCGCCCGACAAGTCCGACCTTGTCTCCTTTGTCCACGCGGAAAGACACGTCATCCATCAGGATGCGCGCACCGATTCGTATCTGGAGATCCCGGACCTCAAGCACGGAAAGCCTCCGGGGGTATGACCCCGGGCACCACCATTAGATGGAGAACCCGAGCGCTCTCATCATGTCGCGCCCGTCTTCGCTGATGCGCTCTTGACCCCAGGGAGGCATCCACACCCAGTTGATGCGGAAACGCTCCACGATGCCATCGAGAGAGTTCCCGAGCTCCTCCTCGATCACATCAGTCAGCGGGCACCCCGCGGAAGTCAGAGTCATGCTGACAATCAGCGCGTCCTCGTCGTCGTCCCATGACAGGTCGTAGATGAGTCCCAGGTCAACAATGTTGACGCCCAGTTCAGGGTCAATGACGTTTTTGAGGCCTTCTTGAACGACATCAAACTTCTCGTCACTGAGCGCAACCGTAGCCATGTCAGTTCCTCTCCGTGAAAAAACTAGGCAGTCTTCTGGGTGTAGCGGTCGTAGCCCTCTGCTTCGAGCCGCTCGGCGAGCTCTGGCCCGCCGCTTTCCGCGATTTTACCGGCGACGACAACGTGAACGAAGTCCGGCTTGATGTAGTTCAAGATGCGGGTGTAGTGGGTGATCAGGAGGACACCCAGCCCGGTGGACGCTTTCGCGCGATTGACGCCCTCTGCCACAATCTTGAGCGCGTCAACGTCGAGACCGGAGTCCGTTTCATCGAGGACAGCGAACTTGGGCTTGAGAAGTTCAAGCTGCATAATTTCGTGCCGCTTCTTCTCTCCTCCGGAGAAACCCTCGTTGACGTTGCGCTCTGCAAAGCCTGGCTCCATTTTGAGCGCGTCCATTGCGCCGCGAAGGTCACTGATCCAGGACCGAAGCGCTGGTGCTTTTCCATCGAGCGCGGTCTTGGCCGATCGGAGGAAGTTGGTCACGCTGACGCCCGGAACCTCGACGGGGTACTGCATCGCAAGGAACAGCCCTGCCTTGGCGCGCTCATCCACCGACATCTCGAGAACATCCTCCCCGTCCAGGGTGATGGTTCCCTCGGTGACCTGATAACGCGGGTGACCCGCAATCGTGTAGGCCAGTGTTGATTTCCCCGAGCCATTGGGGCCCATAATCGCGTGGGTGTGACCCTGTTCAAGCGTCAGGTCGACCCCTTTCAGGATCTCTACGGGACCCTGCTCGGTGTCGATGGATACGTGGAGGTTAGTGATGGTCAGGGTGCTCATGGGGCGTCCTTATGCGTCGTCTGAAATGGTCAAGGGCGTGGGGTCAACAAAGACCTCACCGTCGGTGATGGTTACCGGATATACCGGCACGGGCTCAAAGGCGGGGAAATTCTGAGGTTTTCCCGTCTGCAGGTTGAATTTGGAGCCGTGTGCCCAGCACTCCAGCGCGTCATCTTCCACAAAACCCTCGGACAGCGATATTTCGCCGTGGCTGCAGGTGTCGCCGATGGCGTGGATAGCACCCGCGGAATCTTTGACGAGTGCGATCGGAGTCCCGTCAATCGTCACCTTTACTGCGCTGGCGACAGAAATGTCGTCAACTCCACAAACCTTTACAGCGGCCACCTAGTTCTCCTCAGTTGCGGAAAGTTTTGCCTGGATCTTCGCAGTCAGGGTTGCGACGAGATCGCTATCCCGAATCTTGGAAATAACGTCTACGAGGAACCCCATGACAACGAGCCTTCGAGCGTCGAGCTCTTCAATCCCGCGGGACTGCAGATAGAAGAGTTGCTCGTCGTCAAAACGTCCCGTCGCGCTGGCGTGACCTGCTCCTGCGATGTCGCCGGTCATGATCTCAAGGTTGGGTATTGAATCCGCTCGAGTGCCATCACTGAGCACGAGGTTTCGGTTTTGTTCGTAGGAGTCAGTGCCCACGGCGTGGGCGCCGATGAGAACATCTCCGACCCACACTGTTCGAGCGCCTTTTCCATGCAGAGCGCCCTTGTAGGTCACCCGCGAGACGGTGTTGGGGCCCACGTGGTGAACATACACACGGTGCTCGAGGTGTTGAGTCGCGTCGGCAAAATAGGCCCCCCACAGGTGTCCCTGAGCTCCAGCGCCTTCGAGCTGCGTAGAGGGGTTCAGAATCACGACGTCTCCCCCCAAGGAGACGGCGATATGCGTCAATGAGGCGTCTTTGGCAACTCGCGCAAAGTGGTTCGCATATTGGATGGCTCCGTGGTTCCAATCCTGGACGAAGACAATCTGTACCTGGGCACCATCTTGGATGTCCAACTCGACGTTTTCACCCAGGAGCGCGTCTCCCGACGACTCAACGACCAGTGTCGCGTGCGCGTTTGGTCGGACGTGGATGATGGTGTGGGCAGCTCGAGGATTAGAGCCCATGTTCGAGCGAGACAGATGGAGGGCTTCGGAATGTTCCCCCTCAATGTCGAGGATGAGGACTTCGGCAGTCTGTGACCACGCGTTTGCAGCAGCGCGATCCTCGGCGAGACCCGCAACACCGCGAGGGGCATCCTGAGGGGTAGCCCACGCCACAGTGAATCCTGGCGCTTGGGTTGCAGTGATGTCGTATCGGCTGCCCTCGAGTGGACCATCAAGCAGCGGAGCGAGCTTCGCGACGGGGCTGAGCTTCCACTCGGGCTCGCGGCCCGAGACAGGCGAAAAATCTTCAACGTCAGCGGAGGAAAACCGCTCGGACCGTGTCTGGACGGGAACGTCATGACCCACACGCGTATCGTGCGGGACAAGCGTTGCCTGACCGCTGGGGGTATCTGCGCTCATTTAGCCGACTGAGCCTTCCATATTCATTTCAATAAGTTTGTTCAGCTCTAAGGCATATTCCATGGGTAGCTCGCGAGCAATTGGTTCGATAAAACCACGCACGATCATGGCCATTGCCTCGTCCTCTGCAAGCCCTCGACTTTGGAGGTAGAACAGCTGCTCTTCGCTTACTTTCGAGACGGTTGCCTCGTGACCAAGCTGGACGTCGTCAATGCGGATGTCGATGGCAGGATACGTGTCACTTCTCGAAATCGAGTCGACTAACAGAGCGTCACAGCGCACCGTGTTCGCAGAGTGGTGCGCAGTGTCATCGATGCGAACCTCGCCGCGATAGCCGGCTCGTCCGCCGCCACGCGCGATCGACTTAGAGACAATCGACGACGTCGTGTGGGGCGCCATGTGAATCATCTTTGCGCCGGCGTCCTGGTGCTGCCCTGGTCCTGCAAAGGCCACCGAGAGTGTTTCACCCTTGGCGCGCTCTCCTACGAGGAATACGGAGGGGTACTTCATGGTCACCTTGGAGCCCAGGTTGCCATCGATCCACTCCATGGTGGCGCCCTCGTGCGCGATCGCACGCTTGGTCACCAGGTTGTACACATTCGTCGACCAGTTCTGAATTGTCGTGTATCTAACGCGAGCGTTCTTTTTGACGACGATCTCGACGACGGCCGAGTGTAGAGAGTCGGAGGAGTAAATGGGGGCGGTACAGCCTTCGATGTAGTGAACATAGCTGCCTTCGTCCGCGATGATCAGCGTGCGCTCGAATTGGCCCATGTTCTCGGTGTTAATGCGGAAGTACGCCTGGAGAGGAATCTCCACGTGGACGCCCGGGGGCACGTAGACAAACGATCCGCCCGACCACACTGCGGTGTTGAGAGCAGCGAACTTATTGTCGCCCGAGGGAATAACCGTGCCGAAATACTCGGTGAAGAACTCGGGGTGCTCGCGCAGTGCAGTGTCCGTATCGAGAAACAACACACCCTGTTCCTCGAGGTCTTCTCGGATCTGGTGGTAGACGACTTCGGACTCGTATTGAGCTGCGACGCCCGCAACAAGCCGGGATCTCTCGGCTTCCGGGATCCCCAAACGTTCATAGGTGTTCTTGATTTCTTCAGGAAGCTCTTCCCAGGTCGTCGCCTGGCGTTCGGTGGAGCGGACAAAGTACTTGATGTTGTCGAAGTCGATTCCCGACAGGTCTGCACCGAACGTGGGCATGGGCTTCTTGCCAAAAAGCTGGAGGGCCTTCAAACGGGTCTTCAGCATCCATTCGGGCTCGTTCTTGAGGGCGGAGATCTCTCGGACAACCTGCTCTGAGAGACCACGTTTCGCGGTAGCTCCGGCCGAGTCAGCATCGTGCCAGCCGAACTCGTAGTTGCCAAGACTTTCAAGCTCGGGTCGGTCGAGAAGTACGTCGGACATTCCTGATCCCTCCTCATTCATCGTGTTGTGCGCTGCACATTCCAAGGAGCTCCTCAGGTGCAGACCGTAGAATTTGCTCTACCTCGTTACAGTGCAGTAACGGCACAAAATGAGCGTCAACGCTCGTATGTATGACTCCAGTGTATCTGTTCAACTCTCTAACGTGAAGGTGTGAGCCCGTGAAAACCCTGTGGAACTGGCTTCCCAGCATCCCTGACACTCGGGTGCGCGTGGCGGCGTGGGCGTCACTGGTGAGCCAGATTCTGATCATTGGCACAGGTGGCGCGGTGCGGCTGACAGGATCGGGTCTGGGCTGTCCAACGTGGCCTCGGTGCACGGAGGATTCTTTCGTATCAACACCGGAGATGGGCTTTCACGGACTAATCGAGTTCGGCAATCGGCTCCTGACGTTCGCCTTGATCATCATTGCGATTGCCATGTTCGTGGTGGTGCTTCGACTGCGACGCGAGAGGCCAGAACTATTCAGGCTCTCCGTCGTCCTTGGGCTTGGAATTCCTGGGCAGGCTGTCATCGGTGGCATCACGGTCCTCACAAACCTCAACCCCTACGTGGTGGGGCTGCATTACCTGCTCTCAGCGGTGCTGGTGGCTGTCGCGGCCATCCTGCTGTTCCGTGTCCGCACGGGCCCCAGAGCAATCGGGTGGGGTGTCCCCTCCTCCGTGCGAGCTCTCAGCGCGCTGATGCTGACAACCCTCGGAGTCTCCGTGGTCATGGGCATACTGACTACCGGATCTGGTCCCCATTCTGGTGACGGGGGCTCCGCCCGCAATGGACTGGATTCGTGGCTGCTGCAACATTTTCACGCCTGGCCCTCCTATGTGACATTCGGCCTCATGCTTACCCTGGTGGCGCTGAGCTGGTGGGCGAACGTGGGATCTCGCCGCTATCGCCGTGCGATTACAGGATCCTTGGCGGTCGCGGGAGCTCAGATTGCTGTGGGCCTGTATCAGGCCAATAACGGGCTACCCGAACTCGCCGTTGGCATTCACATGGTCCTAGCAGCAGTGCTCGTCGCGTGCGTCGTGACCTCGTTGCTCGCGCAACGTGAGCCCTCTAGAGAGGCAGAAGGGGATCTATCCCGACTGCAAGAAACAGCAGCGTCAGGTAGGTAATGCTCGAGTGGAACACTCGCATGGGAGACAGTTCCACCCCCTGTAGTGCCCGCTGATAGAGCCGGTGGGACTCGAGGATGAACCATCCGCCGGAGACGACAGCGACGGCTACGTAGAGCAGGCCCATGGGGGCTACCGGTATGAGCAGCAGTGACGCAGCGACCGTGGCCCACGCGTAGAGAACCACTTGAGCGCCGACGATAGGCGCCTCACGCACCACTGCAAGCATGGGGACATTCACGCGCGCGTAATCCTCCCGATACTTCATCGACAACGGCCAATAGTGCGGGGGCGTCCACAAAAACACCACAAGAAACAGGATTAGGGGCTCCCAGCCAAGTGTCCCCGTGACCGCGGACCACCCAATCAGGACAGGGAAACACCCTGCAATGCCGCCCCAAATAATGTTCTGCTCACTGCGTCGCTTGAGCCATAGCGTGTAGATGAAGACATAAAACAAGATCGCCGCCAGGGACAGCAGTGCCGCTAACGCGGTGGTAGATACCCACAGCCAGCCAATGGAAAGACCTCCGAGCGCGAAAGCGAACACGAGCGCTGAGCGCACGGAAATATCTCCGGTGACCAGGGGGCGCTGGCTGGTGCGACCCATATGGGTGTCAATGTCTCGGTCGATGACCATGTTGAACGTGTTCGCGCTCCCAGCACTCAAGGCACCACCGATAACCGTGGCAAGGACAAGCCACAGGCTTGGCAGCCCTCGCTGGGCTAGCACCATGACCGGCACCGTTGTGACCAAAAGCAGCTCAATTACACGGGGTTTTGTCAGCGCTATGTACCCCTTCAGCACTCCCTGGATGCTCCGCGTGCGCTCTGGCGCGACAGAAGTGGCAGTCATCGAGGAGGTCCTTTGGGGTGAGGGAAGCGCCTTCAGTCTAGGGAGCAAGTCCATCAATAAGCTGAGCGCGCCACGTAAAAGTGCCGTTAAGTCGCCTCGATATACTGTCTCGTGGTGGGCCTCATACGGTGTCCCCTTAGCCGAAGTGTCAAAAGGATGGCCGTCCCCCATGGGATCAGTTTTTAGTGACGTTGACAGAGAAGCAGTACATGTAGCCAAAGTTCTTGCCGCTGATGCGGTCGAGAACGCAGGTCATGGGCACCCAGGGACTGCAATCAGCCTCGCCCCCGTCGCGTACCTGCTGTATCAAAAGGTCATGCGGTGTGACCCCGCCGACCCTGCGTGGCTGGGACGTGACCGGTTCATTCTTTCCGCCGGTCACTCGTCATTAACCCAATACGTTCAGCTGTTTTTGGGTGGAATGGGTCTTGAGCTCGAGGACATCAAGTCCTTGAGAACGTGGGGCTCGCTCACCCCCGGTCATCCCGAATACGGGCACACAGACCACGTGGAAATCACGACCGGCCCTCTGGGTCAAGGGCTTGCCTCCGCAACCGGCTTTGCCTACGCGCAACGTTTCGAACGAGGACTTTTTGACCCGGATACTCCGGCCGGTGAGTCCCCCTTTGACCACTTCACCTACGTGATTGCCGGTGATGGTGACCTGCAGGAGGGCGTTTCTGCCGAAGCCGCATCGCTCGCGGGGCATCAGGAATTGGGGAACCTGGTCGTCTTGTATGACGCGAACCAAATTTCTATCGAAGATGACGTGGACATCGCCTTCAGCGAGGACGTAGCTGCACGATATGAGTCCTATGGGTGGCAAGTCCAAACAGTAGATTTCGGTCCAGCCGAAACATATACCGAAGACGTTGACGCGCTGATGGATGCCATCACCATCGCGCAAAAGGACACGACGCGCCCGTCGTTAATCGTGATGAAAACAATCATCGGTTGGCCGTCACCGACGAAGCAAAACACCGGAAAGATTCACGGATCTGCGTTGGGCCAGGATGAGCTCCGTGCTTTGAAGACCCACCTGGGTATGGATCCTGACCAGAGCTTCGTTGTGCCAGCAGAGATTCTTGCCCACACTCGAGGTCTGCGCGCTCGTGCGCAGGAGACTCGGTCGGAGTGGGACGCACAGTTCGCGACCTGGGCGAAGCAGAATCCCGAGAGACATTCGGTGCTGACGCGCTTGGTGGCTGGGGATATCCCCGACCTCGAACCCCTCCTGCCAACATTCGAGGGAGTGGAGTCGCTGGCCACGCGGGCTGCATCCGGGCAAGTAATCAATGCTCTGGCGCCGGCCCTCCCAGAGTTCTGGGGAGGCTCCGCGGATCTCGCAGAGTCCAACCTGACCACCATCAAGGGGGCGTCCTCGTTCGCACCCTCACGCCATTCCACCAAGGAGTGGACGGCTGACGCGTATGGTCGCGTGTTGCATTTTGGAATCCGCGAACACGCCATGGGGGCAATCCTCAATGGCATCGCCCTGCACGGACCGACACGGCCCTTTGGTGGGACATTCCTCATCTTTAGCGACTACATGCGCCCCGCGCTGCGGTTAGCTGCGCTGATGCAGGTACCTGTCACGTATGTGTGGACGCACGATTCCATCGGTCTGGGTGAGGATGGGCCCACCCATCAGCCGGTCGAGCAACTTTCTGCCCTCCGGGCGATTCCAGGGTTGGACATCGTCCGGCCTGCTGACGCCCATGAGACCGCCTTTGCCTGGAAGACCATTCTCGAGCGGAAGAATCCCGCCGGAATCGTACTGACTCGCCAAGCCATCCCCGTGCTGTCTCGAGGTGATGGACACGCAGCGGGCGAAAACTTCGCGCACGCCCGGCACGTCGCTAGAGGTGCCTATGTGCTGGCCGAAGCGAACGGTGAGCTCCAGGTCATTCTCATGGCGACGGGTTCGGAAGTGTCGATTGCCCTAGAAGCACGTGCGGCTCTGCAGGAGCGCGGCATTGGGACACGCGTGGTCTCAATGCCCTGCATGGAGTGGTTCGAGGAACAAGACAGCGACTATCGAGAGAGTGTGTTGCCCTCTGCTGTGACAGTGCGCGTCTCCATCGAGGCGGGTATCAGCCAGTGCTGGCGCTTCTACGTCGGTGACCGCGGGAGATGTGTCTCTCTCGAGCATTTCGGCGCCTCCGCCGCCTATCAACGCCTCTATGACGAGTTCGGCATTACGACCGCGGCAACCGTCACCGCTGCGGAACAATCTCTGGCCCTTCAAGGAAAGTAGTGCTTCGTGAGTAACTCCCCTACAGAGCAGTTGAGCACCGTCGGCGTCAGCATCTGGCTCGATGACCTGTCTAAGGACCGTCTCACCACCGGATCCCTCAAATCACTGATGGACACCCACAATGTGGTCGGGGTGACCAGTAATCCCACAATCTTCGCCAGCGCGGTGACGGGCAGCGATTCTTACCGGCAGGGAATCACAGAGATGGCCTCTGCGGGGGTCGCCGCTGAAGAAGCGGTCTTCGAGATCATGATCTCTGACGTCCAGGGAGCGTGTGATCTGATGCGCGGTGTGTTCGATGAGACCTCGGGACTCGACGGACGCGTTTCCCTGGAGGTCTCCCCTCTGTTGGCTCACGACACTGCGGGCACTATCGCTCAGGCGACAGAACTGTGGGCACG
>Ga0209654_1002751_pt1 | contig 11612 bp, 9 predicted proteins | sample SaaInl1SG_22_DNA_FD_184646 | JGI IMG/M metagenome (GOLD analysis project Ga0209654, IMG submission 184646) | Marine microbial communities from expanding oxygen minimum zones in the Saanich Inlet - ESP_161SG_22_DNA (SPAdes) (version 2) | ecosystem: Environmental > Aquatic > Marine > Intertidal... | reverse complement strand
ATAAGAAAATACAGAAGAAAAAGTCCAAGAACCAATAAATAACCACATAATCATTGCTGTAGTTTTTGCTGTTAGAAAAACAGACTCTTTAAAGCTTTGCCATTTAAGTGTTTTGTAAAACCAAGATAACAATATAGCACCAAATGCTCCTGCTGCTGCTGCCTCTGCTGGCGTTGCTATACCTGCTAAGATTGTTCCAAGAACTAACATAATTAATCCAAAAAGAGGAACAAAAGAAACTAATACTTCTTTTAAAATTTCAGCTCGTGGCGGAATATCTTCTGCTCTTGGCTTAGGTGCAATTGATGGTTGGAGCCAAGCTCTACCTACTGCATAAGCTATATAAAGTCCTGCAAGTAAAAGTCCTGGAAAAATTGCTGCAGCAAATAATCTCAAAGGAGATAACTGAGCTATTACTGAATAAACAATTAACATGATACTAGGTGGAATTAAAATACCCAAACATCCACCCGCACAAATTACTCCTGAAGCAAATTTTTTATCATATCCTGCTTTAACCATTGCAGGCCAAGCAAGTAGACCCATTAGGGTTACAACGGCACCAATAATTCCTGTGGCTGTAGAAAATAAAGTACATGTTATTAGAGCAGCTACTGCCATTGAAGCTGGCAATCTGTGAGCTGCAAGTCTTATTGCAAAAAATAATTTTGATACAATTCCAGCTCTTTCAACTAGATACCCCATAAATAGAAATAGTGGGACGGCGGTGAGCACGTTATTATCCATAACGGTATAAGTATTTTTTACAAATAAAGAAAATATCCTATTATCAAATATGTGATCCATTAAAGCAGGATCGTAATAAGCATAATATCCAAAACCTATTCCCATAGCCATTAAAGTGAAGGCAATTGGAAAACCTAATAGCACCGCAAATAAAAATATCCCCATCATGAAGATGGCAACTTCTGGATTTGTTAAACTAAATAACATCTTTTTGATCCTCGTCCTGCGCTGTTCTCATTAAAATTTGTTCTGTTTCTTCTGCAACAACCATTCTTGCTGGCCAATGTCCAGTTTTAATACAAATAATTGCTCTAAATACTTCGGCTATTCCCTGAATAACTAAAAATACTCCCGCAGCTGGTATTAAGGATTTTACCATATAAATATTAATTTGTGCTGGGCTACTCCAACTAGTTTCTTTTATCTTCCAAGCAAGTGCAGCATATTCATAGCCATAAAATGCTAAAGACACGACACCAGGAAAAAAGAAAATAAAATAAAGTACTAAATCAATATAGCCTTGTGTTCTTGGTTTAAATAATCTGTAAATTACATCTCCTCTAACATGAGATTCAGTTGCTAAACAATAAGCACCTGACATCATTAATATTGCACCATACATCTGCATGCTAAAGTCAAAATTCCAAAGTGTTGGCTTATTAAATACATAGGCCATCATAACTTCATAACAAGTTCCACCCATCAAAATAACTATACACCAAGAAAAAGCCTTACCTATCGAGGTGCTTAACGTGTCAGCTAATTTTATGTAGGCTCTCATCATGATTTGAATAGGATACTCTAATTTTGTTAAAAACTGTACTATAAAAAAAGGGGGCCGAAACCCCCTTCTTAAATTATTAAAAAGTTAATTAGATTTTAACTTTTCCAATTGGTCCAAACTCATTTTCATAAGCTAGTTTGTAATTAGGCTGATTCATCAGCAAGTACTTCATTACTTTCTTAGCGTATGCTTTTTGAGAGTCTACCACTTTTTTGAAGAATGCATCTTTTCCAGAGAATTCTCCAACAACTTTATCCCAACCTTTTAACTGTTCAGCTAAAATAGCATCAGATGTTTGGTAAACGTTAACCTTATGTGTGTTCATCAAATCAGCTAAACTGTCAGAATATCTAACAAGTGCTTTGAAGTAGTTATCTGAGTTAGCAGCATAAGCAGCGTTCTTCAAGATAGCTTGATGAGCAGGTGAAAGGCTGTTCAGTCTCTTCGTGTTCATAGGAATTTCAAACATCTCTTGAGATTGGTGGAAACTTCCTAAGTGATAGTGTTTAGAGACATCTTGCATTCCAAACTGTGAGTCTGATGTTGGGTTGTTAAACTCAGCAGCATCGATCAAACCAGTTTTCATTGCTGGTTGGATTTCACCACCTGGTAATTGTCTTACGACCATCCCCATAGCAGTTAAAACGTTAGTCGCTAGACCAACTGTTCTATACTTCATACCTTTAACATCAGATACTTTAGTTACATTCTTTTTGAACCAACCAAAAGGTTGTGCTGGCATAGGCATATGAAAGAATCCAGTGTAGTTATATCCAACACTAGCTACTGCTTCTTCATATAATTTTCTTCCTCCACCATACTCCATCCATCCCATAACTTCTTGAGATGACATTCCGTATGAAGGACCAGTTCCAAAAAGTGAAGCTGCAGCGTTTTTACCGTACCAATACGCAGTCACCCAGTGACCCATATCAACGATTCCATCGCTTACCGCCGCTCCGATTTCTGAAGTTTTAACAATTGCGTTTACAGGCTGAAGATCAATTTTAAGTGATCCACCTGACATATCGCTAACCATGTTACAGTAGTCTTGCGCCATTTCAAAAAAGATGTTTGCGCCTGAAGGCCAAGCAGCTTGCATCTTTAATGTAACGTGTCCGTCTGCAGTTGCAATATTAGGCATTGCTACAGCTGTTGCTGCTGCTGCACCTGTTACTGCTGCTGCTTTAAAGAACTTACGTCTTGAAGGTGTTGAAGCCTTCAGAGATTTTTTATCTTTAATCATTATTTCTCCTCTATTAGTTAATTAACTATAAAGATTTAATTATAAATTAAGATTAGAGTCTATAGTGAAAATGACGCTACAATATCATTTTACAATCTGAGATAGAAATAGTTTGTGAATTTATATCAGTTTTTCGTCTTCATAAACACAACATCTGTCAGCAGGAATATGTAGTTTTACACTATCAGAGGGTACTTCAATTTCTCTATTTATTTTAGATTTGATTGTAAGATTCCCAACTTTAGCCGTTAGCAATTTATAATTTCCAAGATCTTCTACTTTATCTACAGTTGCAGCTAACACATTGTCTTTTTGATTTTCTGCTAATTTTATATATTCAGATCTTATTCCTAATTTAATATTTTTATCTTTTAACTTTGTTAGATCTGTTGTTGTTTTTATTAACGTATCATTAATCATAACACTATCATTAGATAATGCCTCTGTTTTAAACAAATTCATTGCTGGGGAACCTATAAAATATCCCACAAAAGTTGTATTAGGTCTTTCAAATAATTCTTTGGGCGTTCCTGTCTGAACTACTTCACCTTCACTCATAACAATTATATTATCTGCAAAAGTCATCGCTTCGTTTTGATCGTGAGTTACATAAACTAAAGTTGTTTTGTATTGTTCATTTATTTCTTTAAGGTTTCTTCTTAATTTAAATTTTAAATCAGGATCTATAACTGTTAAAGGTTCGTCCATTAAAACTGCAGCTACGTCTTCTCTTACAAGTCCTCTACCTAGTGAAATTAATTGTTTTTGATCAGCGGTAAGTTTTCTAGCAGGTAAATTTAAGAAAGATTTTAAATTTAATGTTTCTGCAACAGAATTAACTCTTTCTTCAACTATATCTTTGGAGAAGTCTCTACATCTAAGTGGAAAAGCTAGATTATCATATACTGTCATAGTATTGTAGATCACTGGAAATTGAAAAACTTGAGCAATATTTCTACTTTCAGTTTTAAGATCTGTAACATCTTTATCGTCAAATAATATTTTGCCAGATGAAGGTCTTACTAGGCCTGATACAATATTTAACATTGTTGTTTTGCCACATCCAGATGGGCCTAAAATTGCATACCTCTTTCCATCTTCCCATGTCATAGAAAATGGATTTAACGCATAAGTCGGATTGGGATCATTTGGATTATATGAATGAGATATCTTATTTAAATTAATTTTAGACATTACTACCCCCAAATGGAGATGAAGCTAAATTTCCAGTTTCATCAAACGCGTAAGCTTTATTTGATTTAAAATTAATTTTAACTTTATCACGGATTTTAAAATCCATAACTTCCTCTATACTTGTTATAATTTTTGCATTTCCTCTAGTAAGATGGAGTAAAGTTTCTGAGCCGCTAATTTCTGCAAGTTCAACTTCAAACTCAAAACCATTATCATTTAATTCGACATCTGATGCTCTTATACCAAAATTAAAACTCTCACTTTCTATTTTAGATAAATGATCTGGAATATCTATTTCAATATCTTCAAATTTTATTTTATTAGAATTTATATCAGCTTTTAAAATATTCATTGGTGGGTCATTTGAAATAGCCGCAACTTTTAAATTTTTAGGATTTTCAAATATTTCTTTTGCAGCGCCCACTTGGAGTACTCTACCCTCATCAAGAACAATGACTTCACCATTAAGTTCCATTGCCTCTCTAGGATCTGTTGTTGAAAAAATTACAATACTCTCTTCTGATAGGCCATTAATGAATATGTTTTTAAACTCTTCACGCAACTGCTCTCTTAACTTGTAATCTAAATTTACTAATGGTTCATCCAGTAGTAAAATCTTTGCATTTTTTACAAGTGATCTTGCAACTGAAACCCTTTGTTGTTGACCGCCAGATAATTCTTGGATTTTTCTTTTTTCATAACCCTCTAATCCTACTAATTTTAAGGATTTAAAAACTTCATCTTTAATCTTTTGAGGATCTAAACGTCTTTGCTTTAAAGGAAATGCAATATTTTCAAAAACATTTAGGTGAGGATAATTAATGAATTGTTGATAAACCATAGCAATATTTCTTTCCCAGACTGGCACCTCTAAAAAATTTTTATCTTCAAATTTAATTGTTCCACTATCTGGCATAAGTAATCCAGCTATTGTTTTTAATAGAGTCGTTTTCCCAGAAAGTGTTCTTCCTAGAATTGTGTAGAGTTTACCTTTTTCAAAATTAAAAGATATTTTTCTTAACTGTAATTCCTCAGTTAATTTGTATGATATATTTTCTCCAACTAAGTTCATTATTTAATTGCTCCTGATAAATTTCCTTTTGATAAGTATCTCTCAACAATAAATGCAACTATGATTAAAGGTGCAACAGAAACTAATGCTGAGGCGGATAAGCTCCACCATGGTGTGATTGAAGAATTTAGAGCTACTATTTTAACTGGCAATAATTGTACTTCTGTAAAGGTTAAAATGAATGCAAAAAAGAAGTCAATCCATCCAAATATTATACAAAACATTCCAGCAACAATTAACCCTGGTATTGAGTTTGGTAGAACTACTTTAAAAAATGCCTGATAAGGATTACATCCATCTATTAATGCAGTTTCATCTATTTCTCTTGGCACCTTATTAAAAAAATCAACCATTATCCAAACTGCTATCGGCATTAATAAAACAATATAAACAACTATCAGCCCAATTAGACTATCTAATAAATTGACCGCTCCTAAAAATAAGAAGAAAGGTATTGATAAAACAATTGGTGGCATAATTCTTTGAGAAATAAAGAAGAATGTAATGTCATTATTTTTTATTGGACCAGCTTTAAACGTATATCTTGAGAGTGCATACGCTGATAAAGTTCCAAGGATTATGCTTATTAAACTTGCAGTACATGTTACAAACAAACTGTTAAAATAAGGTTCGACAATATCCACTCCACCTTGTGCTGGAGATTTAATTAAAACTCTCCACCCTTCTAAGTTTGGTTCAAAATCAACCCAAGGAATATAAGTAACTCCTCCATTTACTGAATTAAAATCTTTAAAAGAAGTTGTGAGCGCCCAAAGAAAAGGAGCCACAACAAATACTGTCCAAATCGTTATAAAAAAATATTTTAAAAATGTATATAGTTTTCCCATATCTAATCTTTGAGTAATAATTTAGTTAATACTTTTGCTATAACAGTTAAGCTTATGATCATTATTATTAAATATGTGAATGACATAGAGGCTGCATAGCCCATTTGAAACTCTCTCAATCCCTTAATAAAAATATAAAAACTTGAAGTCTCGGTTGAAGTTCCTGGACCACCAGAGGTTAATACGTAAACCGTATCCATTATCTTTGAGGCTTCAATCAATCTGATAATTATTGCACCGATAGATATAGGCGCCATTAATGGAAATGTTACATAAATAAATTTTCTAATTGGGCTAGCTCCATCAATTGCAGCTGCTAAAAAAGGTTCTTTTGGAAGTGATAAAAGGCCTGCTAACAATAGTAAAAACATAAAAGGTGTCCACTGCCAAACCTCAACAATAATAACAGTAAATTTAGCTAAAGTGGGATCTGTGAGCCATTTTGGTGAAAGACCAAAGTTGCCCAGAATATCATTTACAGGACCTAGAGATTCATGAAAAAAAGTTCTCCAAATAACAGTCATGATAACTGGTGTGGTCATCATGGGTATTAAAAATAATACTCTAAAAAATCTTTGAAATTTAATTTCCTTCCAAACCATATGAGCCAGTGCAAAACCAATTACATATTGAAGAACAACAGTTGTAACTGACAAAAAACTTAATCTAAAAAATGACTCCCAAAACCGTGGATCGTCAGTAAATAATCTTATGTAATTTTCAAGACCTATGAAATTTAAACCATTATAGCTATTCCATCCTGATAAACTTAAACGAACTACAAATATTATCGGGAAAATTAAGATACCTATAAGAACAAATAAACCAGGAAATAGAAAAATGTATTTATGTTTAAAGTTCATGACTTTGAATATTGATTATATTGCATGTATATGGCCACCTAATTAAAGGTGGCCATATAAGATTATTTTTATAACTTATTGTCTTCCATTTTGACACCAACAGCATAATCCTCTTGTACTGCTGATTTACCAACTCTTTTGACAATTGCTTCCCACTCTTTAGCAACTTCATCCAAAGCTTCTTGAGGAGATAGCTGACCAGCTAAAGCCTTAGAAGTTCCAGTTGCAACTGCACTAGTGAACTCAAATACACCACGAACTCTTAAAGGGAAAACTCTATTCTTACTTTTTTCCATGTCTTTAAGTGTTTTAGTGTAAGATTCTGCAATCTCTTTATCCCAACCCATTGTATCTATGTAAAGATTTGGATCGAAATCAGAGTTTTTAAATGGATTAACACCAAAGTTACCAATAGCTAAGTCAGCTTGGTGGTTTGCTCCATTAGAAAAGAAACAAAGATAATCAAACGCCATCTCTTGAACTTTACTTTTCTTAGCAACACCTACTGCCCAACCCCATACAATGTACGGTGCTTGGTTGTATTGGTTTTCCCATTTGCCAGTAACTCTGTTCCAAACTTTGTCTGCGCCTGGAAGAGGAGCTGTACCTACTTTATTTTTAATAGGACTATCATCTTGCATTGCTGCAATAAAAGCATCATCCCATGAAAAACTAAATAGAGTTTGTCCACCACCAAATGATCCAATTTCATCACCTAGTCCAAAGTTAATTCCTCCTGGAGGAACATACTTAGTAGCTTCTACCCAGTCAGTTAAAGCTTCAACAAACCCTGGATTGTTAACATTTGGTTTCATAGTTTCTAAATCAAAAAAGAAACCACCTGGAGTTCTAGGATTTTTAGCATACGCTACTGATCTACTGAAAAAAGCTGCGAACATTAAGTCGTCTTTTTTCATAACTTCAGCTGAACCGTATTCTTTTTCTCCATCTCCATCCCAATCCCAACCATTAAAGTATTTGGCCATTTCGCCATATTCTTTCCAAGTTGTAGGAACTTTTAACTCTTTACCAGTGTCTGCTTTGTATTTTTTTTGCATTTCAGGATTATCTATTACGTCTTTTCTGTATTTTAGATAATGTCTGTCTCCATCAACTGGATATTGGTACATAGTTCCATCCCAAGAAGAAACACCCACATGAGATTTTGTAACGTCTTTCATCTCTTTTGTGTTCATGTATTTTTTTGGAACTGGTGCTAAATACTGTCTCCAGTCATTTATAAAGTTAGAAAAACCAAATACGATATCGTATGGGGCTTGACCAGCTTTAAAAGGAACCATAGCTTTTGCATACAAATCACCTGCAGGTGTATGTGTTACATCAACTGTTGCGCCGGTTAGTTTTGCAAACTGTTCAGCATGAAGAGCTGTAGGCTGTCCGATTACTGGAACTGCGTGCGTATTTATTTTAAGAGTTTTTCCTTTATAATTTTTCTTAGAAATTTCTTCATAAGAACAATCACCTGGAATATCTCCTGTCGCTTTGATATGTGGAAATTGATCACTCCACTTATCTGCATAAGCTGGACTAAATATCAGAATTCCTGATATCATAGCACTTAAGCAAGTTTTTATTATTTTCATTACTCTCTCCTTTTTTTATTATTATGGAACTAAAACAGCTCTTCCCTTAACTTTACCCTCGTTAAGATCATGAAGTGCTTTATTAGCATCGCCTAATTTATATTCTTGCATAGAAAGCGTAACCAACCCTTTGTTAGCTAACTCCATCAGCTCATATAACTCAGACCACGTTCCCACTAAATTTCCAACAATTGTTTTTTCTGAAATAATTACATCGACAGCTAGAACTCTGATTTCTTCACCATAGCCAACGATATAATAGTATCCACTTCCTGCTGTCATTTTGATACCCATTGCAGTGGATCCTTTTTCACCAACAAAATCGATTACAGCTTCACCACCTTTACCTTTGGTAAGTTCTAAAACTCTTTCAACTTCATTGCCATCAATCAAAACTCCTTCATCACCACCAAGTGACATCGCATGTTTTAATGCTTCAGCAGATTTTTCAACAATAATAATATTTGCAGCACACATTGCTTTCAAACATTGAATTGCTATATGACCCAGTCCACCAGCTCCAATAATTACGCAAGTCTGACCTGGTAATAAATGTCTAGTAGCTTTTTTAACAACTCTATAAGCGGTAAGTCCTGCATCAGAAAATGGTGCAACATCTTTTGGCGCTAATATTGTTGGTAGTTTAATTAAGTTACGAACACTAGTTTTAAGCAGTTCAGCATATCCACCTTCTTTAATGTTTAGTCCTGGAAAGGCACCTTCTTCGGCATGCTGATCTAAGCCTCTACGACAGCTTAAACAAGTTCCATCTGTTCCAGAAATGATTGGGTGCAAAATTACTGGATCACCCTTTTTAAATCCAACGACATCCTTGCCCACTTCTTCAACCCAACCTGCATTTTCATGACCCATAACCATGGGTAATAAATCTCCTTTAGGATCTTGAATATGTTCCCATACACCTTCGATAATGTGTAAATCAGTTCTACAAACTCCTGCAGCACCAATTTTAACAATAACATCTGACGATTTTTCTAATTTTGGATCTGGCATTTCTTGCTCGGTCACCCAAACTTTTTCATCCATTTTTGGATTATATTTATGTAGAACTTGTGCTTTCATAATTACTCTCTATTTTTTTTGTTTGTTAATTTTTTTAATAACAAACCCTATCCAATATTCAGGTCAACTAAGAGTCAACTGCACAAAAAAGTGTCCAAAAAGTTAACAAAATACAACTTCTGGTTGGTTGTTCATTTTTAATTATGTCCTAAAATAAGAAATGCCAAATTTAACATCTGTTGAAAAAGAATTCTCTAACCTCACTAAGAAAAGAGGTTTTTTATCTTCTTTGATTGATAAAGATATAGCTGATAGCTGGAAGAGATGTATTTCAACAGGATTGGATCCGCTTAAAAAACCAAAGAGAACGATTCTTTCTTCTAAAGAGCTTGATGAGCTTAAAGAAAAAAATGAATATATTAGAAGACTGATAAACCCTGAGCTTGAACTTCTATATTCACAAATAGCTGGAACAAACTTTATGGTAGCATATTCTGACAGCACTGGCTCAGTTATGGATACTATTTACGATAAAACCTGTCTTAAAACTGATGTTGGAAAAATTGTAATACCAGGTTCAATTTGGAGAGAAGAAATTGGAGGTACTAATGGATTAGGACAGGTTGTAACTCTCAATAAAGACTCCATAGTTTCAGGTAAAGAGCATTTTTTTGAGTCACATGGAAAATTATCTTGCTTTGCAAGTCCAATACTAAATCATGAAGGTAAAACAATAGGTATAATAGATGCTTCTACTGATGTGCATTCAAGAGAGCAGCACACACTAGCGCTAGTTAAGCTTGCTACAAAAAGCATCGAAACAAAATTATTTATAAATCAATTTAAAGATGAATTAATTTTATCTTTCCATCCACGCCAAGAATATCTTAGTACTAATAGTGTTGGTTTGCTTGCAATTAATGGTGATGGATTTGTTGTTGGTTCTAATTCAAACGCACGAATAATGCTACATGGACTAGCACCATTAAAGAATGAGAATTTTAATAATATTTTTACAACTTCATTTTCTTCAATAGCAAATGAACTTTTACAAAATAAAATCCTAAAAATTTCTGATCATTTAGGTTCGTCTGTCTTTATAATAAAAAGTCAAAATTTTAAGAAAAAAATATCCAAAGAAACAGGAATAAAAACTTATGCGTGCAATAACTGTAAAGGTTCTAAGTTTAAGGAAGAAAGATGTGTTTTAATTAAATCTGCATTTATAGAAACTGGAAATATTAGTGCAGCTTCCAGAAAACTTGGTGTATCAAGAACCACAATTTACAAACATCTAAAATAAAATTAATTTTTATAATTTCTTATTAAGAAAAATAGGTAGGAAAAGAAAGAAGTTAATAAAAAAAATATCATAGCAAATCTAAAGCCTGAAATTTCTGAATAGCCTAAGTTCATTGTGAGATCAATAATAACACCAATGATCCATTGAAGCGCAAATGCTCCAATAAAAAGAAGCAGATTAAATGATGTCAGTGCTTTTCCTGCATTTGAAAGTGAAAAAGCCATACCTACTGCTGGTTGGGTTAAGGATAAAAAAACAGAACTTACAGCAAAAAAAGCCCAGTGATATGCTCCTGCTTTAGGTCCAAGATAAATTATAAAAGCTAGAACAATTAAATTTAACGGTGCACCAAACTTCAATAATCTTATCGCATCTGAAACATTTTTTGAAATTTTAGGAACTAAATAACCCCAAGATAGGAATGATATTAAGAGAGAAAAATAAATTAAGAAAAGACCATTTGCACTTTGTTCGGGTGTATATCCTGAAACTTTAATCATCCATGGTCCTGCCCAAAGTGTCTGAATAGCAAACAATCCACCATAATTAAAAAATCCCATTGGAACTAAGCTTTTAAAAAAACTATTGTTCCAAATTTCTTTTAAAGAACCATTATCATTTGAGTTACTTTGAATATTTGCTTTATTCCAATTAGGTATAAAAAAAATAATTAAGATAATACAAAATATGGTTAATAGAGCTAAAGTGATAAATATCATTCTCCATCCAATTATTGGTAAAAAAAATTGTACAGGCAAACTAGAAGAGAGCATTCCAATTGCGCCCACCATTAACATCCATGAATTTGCTCTTTGTTGCGTTTCATCTTGATACCAAATTCTATATGCAGTAAGTGGCCCCATCAAACAAGCGCCTACGCCTATTCCAATTAAAATTCTTGATATTAAAAGAGTAATAAAATTTTCTG
>Ga0209654_1002748_pt1 | contig 11620 bp, 11 predicted proteins | sample SaaInl1SG_22_DNA_FD_184646 | JGI IMG/M metagenome (GOLD analysis project Ga0209654, IMG submission 184646) | Marine microbial communities from expanding oxygen minimum zones in the Saanich Inlet - ESP_161SG_22_DNA (SPAdes) (version 2) | ecosystem: Environmental > Aquatic > Marine > Intertidal... | reverse complement strand
GTGATATCTTTTTCGATCTCGAGGGCTTCACGTTCGCGAAATTCACCGGAGGGCTTGAGTACCTATTCGGTTATCTGACTATTGATGGCGCCTCCGAGTTCCATTGGACTTGGGCCGATGACCGAAAAGAAGAGCAAGAATCCTTCGAAAAGTTCATCAGGTTCCTAATTCAAAGGATTGAATCCTATCCAGGGATGAAGGTCTATCACTATGCCAACTATGAGCTAGCAGCCCTCAAGCGCTTGGCGAAGAGATTCTCGAGCTTCGAGGACGAAGTGCATCAGCTGATCGGTGGTGGAGTCTTCGTAGACCTGTATAACGTCGTGAAAGCTTCACTCGTAATCTCCCAGGAGAGCTATTCCATAAAGAAGCTTGAGAACTATTACGAGTTTGAAAGAAGCGCCGAAGTCAAAGAAGCCATGGGTTCTATGGAGTATTACGACCAGTACTTGGATCTTCTTGAATCAGAACCAAACCAAGCAGAAATGCTAAAACGCCAGGTGCTCGACTACAACCGAGATGATTGCGTGAGCACACTGGCGCTTTGCAAGTGGCTAAGAAGCCTTTAGTAATCCGATAGGTCCATAGGGATTCCAGGACCAAAAGTAGTAGCAACCGAGCCCTTGATCAGGTACTTACCCTTTGAAGTTGAAGGCTTTAGTCTGACGACCTCTTCCATTGCAACGTTTAAGTTCTCAGTTAGCTTTTCGCTGGAGAAGTTTGCCTTACCAATGATGAAGTGAAGATTTGACTGCTTGTCAATGCGGAACTCAATACGTCCACCCTTGATGTCAGTAACAGCTTTTGCTGTGTCCATGGTGACGGTTCCGGTCTTTGGGTTTGGCATTAGGTTACGAGGACCTAGAACCTTACCCAACTTACCGACCTTGCCCATCAGGTCAGGGGTTGCAACCGCAGCATCGAAGTCGGTCCAGCCGGCCTCAACCTTTGCGATTAGCTCGTCAGAGCCAACCTCGTCTGCACCGGCTTCGCGAGCAGCGTCAGCTGCCGCACCGTTTGCAAACACTATAACTTTTGCAGTCTTTCCAGTTCCGTTTGGCAGCGAGACGGTGCCACGGATCATCTGGTCAGCTTTTCTTGGGTCGACACCAAGCTTCAGAGCAACCTCAATAGTTGAGTTGGTCTTCTTGCCTGCGATGTCGATTGCTAGGGCTGCTGCCTCCGCTGTGGAGTAGAACTTGCCCTCTTTGATCTTTGCTTTTGCCTCTGTATAGGCCTTTGAACGTTTTGCCATGCTGCTATTCCTTTCGGTCACAGTAGTGGTTTATGGAGCGAATGCCCCTCCCACGACTACATTGTTTGGTTACAGCTCAGTGGTGATTCCCATTGAGCGTGCGGTGCCGGCGATGATCTTTGCTGCTGCATCGATATCGTTAGCGTTCAGGTCTGCCATCTTTGCCTCAGCAATGGTGTGAACCTGCTCTTTGGTTAGCTTCCCGACCTTGTCGGTGTGAGGTGTACCTGAACCCTTGGCCACTCCAGCTGCCTTTTTGATTAGCTCAGCTGCTGGTGGTGTCTTCAGGATGAAGGTGAAGCTACGGTCTTCGTAAACGGTGATCTCTACTGGAACAACATTGCCTCGCTGATCTTGCGTTGCGTTGTTGTATGCAGTACAGAACTCCATGATGTTCACACCGTGCTGACCTAGTGCAGGTCCGATTGGTGGGGCTGGGTTAGCAGCGCCTGCCTGGATCTGAAGCTTAATCAGACCGGTGATCTTCTTTTTGGGTGCCATTTTTTGTTTTCTTTCCTTAGTTCAGCGGACCGACCTGGTCAAAGGCCAGTTCCACTGGAGTCTCGCGTTCGAATAGTGATACCAAAACCGTAACCTTGCCGCTTTCTGGCTTGATTTCGGAGATTGTTCCGGGGAGTCCGGCGAATGAGCCGTCCTTGATCAAAATGCTTTCGCCAATCTTGAAGTCGATGTTGACAGGGATTGACCTTGGCTTCACCTTGCCACCTGAGGCTATTACTGCAGCCTTGGCGCTCTTGACCTCTTCGGTCTCCTCTGGAGTGAAAAGTGGCTTCAGCATGTCAAATGCTTCGGCTGGGCGAAGTGGGGTTGGGTGCTGAGAGTTTCCAACAAAGCCGGTAACCGCTGGAGTGTGACGGATAAGAGTCCAGCTGTCCTCGTTCATCTCCATGCGGACCAGAACGTAACCCGGGATGCGGACCTTTGAGACAAGTTTGCGCTGACCGTTCTTGATTTCAATGGACTCTTCCATTGGAACCTCGATCTGCAAAATGTCATCGCCACCGGCCAACGCTGCCATACGGGTTTGAATGTTTTGCTTTACCCGACGCTCGTAGCCGGCGTAAGAGTGAACTACGTACCACTTGCCGGGCTGCTGGCGGAGTTCCTCGCGGAACTTGCGATACGGGTCTTCTTCCACCTCGGCAACCGGAGCTACCTCTTCAGCTGCTGGCTCTTCAACTTGGAAGCCGTCCATCTCATGGGCAGCTTCTTCGCTTGCCTCAGCTAGATCGGTTGCGTCTAGGTCTACGTTCTCGTCTACTGCTGGTTCACCGATTTCTACCGGCTCACCTTCTGTGACGTCACTGAAATTCAAATCTGACAATTTCTATCCTCTTATCCTGCAAACACAAAGGTCACGACGTTTAGGAACACCCAGTCAAGCCCGGAGATGATGACCATCACCACAGCAACGAAGCCCAGAACGACTCCGGTGTAGTTGATTAGCTCTTTGCGGGTAGGGGTGGTTACCTTGCCCAGTTCAGCAAGTACTTGGCGCACGAATAGCGTGACGCGCTGGAAAGGGTTCTTTGTCTTAGCGGAATCAGCTTTCGCTTTTTCGACTAAGTCTTCTGAAGCCTTTTCGTTCTCTTCTGCCAACTTGACCTTCTTTCTTACGCAGGGCGGACAGGACTCGAACCTGCAACCTGCGGTTTTGGAGACCGCTGCTCTACCAATTGAGCCACCGCCCTATGTGACATCGCCATCAACCGGTAACAGGCGCAAGGCTTGGTTTCAAGCGCCACCTGAGCAAGACACACTTCTAGATTGAATCTATGTAAGTGAGTTTTGACAGATTAGTTTTCGGCAGATGTCAACCCAAGTAAGTGTAGGGGGTTAATTCCCCCAGTGCAACGGCTATTTCCGCTATCAATCAAGCAAACGCCAACTATTCTTGGACTATGACCGAGTCTAGAATTTCCAAGCGCATATCCGCAATCGCAGAATCAGCCACCCTGAAGGTCGACAGCAAGGCCAAGTCGCTGATAGCTCAGGGCAGACCGGTGATCTCCTATGCAGCCGGCGAGCCAGACTTCCCGACCCCGCAGCACATTGTTGAGGCTGCCGCAATGGCGGTTCGGGACCCCAAGAACCACCGCTACACCCCGGCTGCAGGGCTCCCAGACATGAAAGACGCGATTGTCCACAAGACTCTCCAGGACAGCGGCACCGAGGTGAAGCCGAACCAAATCATCGTCACAAACGGTGGCAAGCAAGCTGTCTACCAGGCCTTCCAGGTGTTGATTGATGACGGCGACGAGGTTTTAGTTCCAGCTCCCTACTGGACCACATACCCGGAGGCCATAAAGCTTGCCGGAGGCCGACAGGTAGATGTTTTTGCTGGCGCCGACCAGGGCTATAAGGTCACTGTCGAACAGCTAGAGGCTGCCTACACAGCAAAAACCAAAGCACTTTTGATCTGCTCCCCGTCAAACCCAACCGGTGCTGTCTACTCAAAAGAAGAGTTGACGGCAATCGGAAACTGGGTTGCCTCAAAAGAGAATCTCTGGGTCATCACCGACGAGATCTACCAGAACCTTGTTTACGAGGGCATCCGGGCCTACTCGATCACCGAGTTGGTGCCGGAGCTTCAAGACAGAACCATCATGGTCAACGGCGTTGCCAAGAGCTATGCCATGACCGGGTGGCGCCTGGGGTGGATGATTGCACCCGATGACGCCGCCAAGGCAATTGGAAACCTCCAATCTCACCTAACCTCGAATGTTTCAAACATCTCGCAGCGTGCGGCAATTGCCGCCCTTACCGGCGACCAGGAACCAGTGAAGCAAATGCTCGCGGCTTTCGATAGAAGGCGAAAGCTGGCTGTTTCCGAGCTGAACAAGATTGATGGCATCATGACGCCAAACCCGCAAGGCGCTTTCTATGTCTACCCCGACGTGAGTGGACTGCTTGGAAAAACCTGGGCCGGCAAGACAATAAACACTTCACTTGAACTAGCTGACCTGATCCTGGACGAAGCAGAGGTTGCCATGGTTCCAGGCGAGGCCTTTGGTCCAAGCGGCTATTTGCGACTCAGCTACGCGCTTGGAGATGACCAACTTCTCGAAGGTATTCAGCGCTTGCAGAAACTGTTTGGCTAAAAGCCAATCAGGTTTGGCTCCGGAATCAAGTTGATTCCCCACCTTGCGGCAACCCGCTCCTGAATGAGCCTTGCCAATTCGAGAATTTCTCTACTGGTTGCACCACCGCGGTTTGTGATTGCCAAAGCATGCTTATTTGAGATTGCAGCTTTCGAACCCGGAATTGCATAACCCTTGGGGAATCCTGCGTTTTCTATCAGCCAACCGGCTGAGAGCTTCACATGAGTGCCGTCTGGCATTTTCCAGTGCTGCAGGTCCTCTGGAAACTCCGCCAGCTTTGCGATACCAACGAGTGGGTTGGTGAAAAAACTGCCACAGCTAACGCTGTCAGGGTCGTCCACCTTCACGACCATGCCCTTTGAGGTTCGAAGCTCAAGGACTGTGTCCCTCACCTGACGAAGCGGTAACTGAGAGCCGTATTCAGCTCCAACGTGCTGGGTAATTTGCCCGGATGCCATAGGGACACTCAGCCCACCAAGTTTTTGAAGTTTGAATTCAACCCAACCGATGACACCGTTTAGGCCGTGCTTCAGCGCGCTGTCTCGATAAGAGAATTGGAAAAAGCTTGCTGGCTTTATTTCCACCTCGCCGGTTTCCTGATCCAGGAACTCAACCTGAGTAATAACTTCGGACACTTCTTGCCCGTAGCCACCGACGTTCTGAACCGGGGTCGCTCCGGTGCTGCCGGGGATTCCACTCATGGCTTCGATACCGGCATAGTCATTGGTCACTGCCCACTCCACGAACTCATCCCACGAGTGTCCAGCCTGCACCTGCACCAGGATGTAATCCTCGTGTTCAGAGACAATTTCAATTCCGCGATTGGCAACCAGGAGTACGTTTAGGTCGCTGACGTCGTCAGCAAACACGATGTTTGAACCGCCTGCCAAAATTTGGAATGGCTCTTCTGATGCCCAAAATTCAAGCGTCTTGTCGTAAAGCTGCTGGGTATTGGAGCAGGAAACCAATTGCTTCGGCTGACCGCCAACCTTCATGGTCGTAAGGTCAGCGAGCTCCCTGTTGCTCTCGGTCAAAGCTGAACCCAGACCTGGGCCTTACCCAAAACGGTTGTCTCTTCAAAACTGGTCTGCAGATCAATTCTGACCTTCGAAGATTCCTGATCGATGACGGCGACCGTTGCGGTGACTGTCAATTCAGCCGAACCTGAGCCAGGAACGACAACTGGTTTGGTGAAGCGAACGCCGTATTCAACAACCTTGCCAGCGTCGCCCAACCAAGAAACTACCGGTTCGATGGAAATGCCCATGGTGAGCATGCCGTGAGCCAAGACTCCAGGTAATCCAACTGATGCTGCGACATCGTCGCGGTAGTGGATTGGGTTGAAATCTCCGGATGCCCCTGCATACCGAACCAGGGAATCCCTTGTCACGCTGTAGTTCTTGGTGGCGACAATATCGCCAACTGTTAGTTTGCTAATTTCAGGCATCTGCTCCCCTAACCACCAGGGTTGAGATCGCAGTGCAGACAAGTTTCTTGTCTTCGTCAAAAATCTCGGTGTCAAAAACAACCATGTGATTGCCGCCAAGTGACTTTACGCTCGCCACCGAAAGCTCGCTGGAGAGCACATCACCTGCGACTATCGGCCTCGCGTAAACAAACTTTTGCTCACCGTGGACCACCCTTGAAAAATCAAGCTCAGCCTCCGGGTCTTGAATAACTAACTTCAAGCCGAACTCCTGCAAAACAATTGGGAAAGTTACTGGAGCGACTAAATCTTTGTGTCCAGCTTTTTTTGCAGCCTCGAGATTGATGGATTCTTCGCTTGCGAAGGTGGCTCTTGCGAACTCGCGTAACTTTTCTCGCCCTACCAGATAGGGGGCGGAGCGGGGATACCGCTTGCCTTCAATGTTTGGATTTACCATGCCTCTAAGGCTAATGCCTTGGTAGCGGGGGCGGGACTCGAACCCGCGACCTCACGATTATGAGCCGTGCGCTCTAACCACCTGAGCTACCCCGCCGCGTTTGGAACTATTGTTACGAGCCCCGAGACAGGATTGAACTGTCGACCCCTTCCTTACCATGGAAGTGCTCTACCACTGAGCTATCGGGGCGAAGCCATTAGGCAACCGAAGAAGATTAGCACTAGCGAACAGCGCTAGGCAAACGCCAAATTTGTAAATCCAGTTCGGCAGCGTCGTAGCGAATCTTTCCACCCACAACCCGAAGCTCTCCGTTGCCAAATAGATTCTCTGCGCCCTCGGCGCCGCCGAGCGCATCTCTTGAAAATTCCAACTTGCGATCCCTGCCCCTAGAGGCGATAACCAGTATCGATTCGGTCTTAGATTCCCGCACGTAGGCCATGGCTTCTGTTGACGTGTAGAGCCAGCGCATTGAGCCTTCTGCAAGGGCTCGATGGCGCTTACGTATCTGAGAGAGCCTCGCGTAGGTTTCCAGCATTGAGGTGTCGCTCTCACGCTCACCGTTCCATGGAATCGGGGTTCTAGAATTCTCGCCGTTCGAGCCATCAAGACCGAACTCGTCGCCTGCAAATATCATTGGAATGCCGGGGAAGGTGAACTGCATTCCAGCGGCAACCCTTTGAGAGCCCGGGATTGTGAAGGACTTGAAGCGGCCAGTGTCATGAGTGTCGAGAGCGTTTAAATTGTGCTGACGCAAATGCCAGGGAAATGTTCCCGCAAATGAATTATGAAGCTGCCTTAGCTGTTCGGCACTGATACCTTTTCGCCCAACTCCAACCTGGCCTTCTTCGCGGTCTTCCCTAGGATTCCAGAGCCAGCGCCAAGTTGGGCGTGTGAAATTGGCGTAGGTCATGGTGGATTGATAATTATCACCCTGGACGTGGTTAGCCGCATCCGATGTGAATTCGCCAATCAAGAAAGTCTCGGGGTTCACATCGGTCATGGTGTTGCGGATAGTGTTCGCAACCTCTCGGTTTGTGTCCTCACCCCTGATTTTTCCAGTCATGTTCGCAACATCGATGCGCCAACCGTCCAGGCCGTATGGAGCCTTCAGCCACTTGGCAACCACCGACGATTTACCTTCGATGAAGCGCTTTCGAAGCTCAAGCGACTTCCAGTTGAACTTCGGTAGCGACTCAACGCCCCACCAAGAGTCATACTCGGTGTTCTTTTCGGTGAAGTAATAAAAGTCAGACTCTTTGGCGCTCGGTTTTTTGTAGGCGGCTAGAAACCACTCGTGGGTGTTGCCAGAATGGTTTGCAGTTAGGTCGCCCATGACCTTGAAGCCCATAGCGTGCGCTTTTTTGGTGAGGCTCGACAGCGCTGAATTGCCGCCCAATAGTGGGTCAACCTCGTCAAAGCTAGCTGCGTCGTAGCGGTGATTTGAGCCTGCTGGGAAAAAAGGTGTCAAGTACAAAATCGTGGCACCGATTTTCTTTAGATGATCTAGGTGTTCTTCGATGCCCTTGAGGTCTCCACCGAAGAACTGCTCTGCAACCCCTGACCCAGTTCCCTTTACCTTGGCATCCCAAGCCTTTGGCTCGGCCCACTCTGGGAGCTTTCGCTTATCAGCACCCGCGGATCTAGCAAAACGATCTGGGAACACCTGGTAGAGCACTGCCCCAGTCGCCCATTTTGGAACGGCGTTGTAGGTATTTATTTTGAAGTCATCGCGGTCCGGTTGATCAAGTTCGTGGAAGCCGACACCGTTCAGCCAAAAACTCTCCTTGAAGGTTTCTATGAAAAAACGGTAGTTGATCTCCGGATTCCACATGGTGATCGAACCCTCATACCAGTCCCAGCCGTGCCGGTGAATTAGCGGCTTCATCGGCGGTGTCAAAAACCCTTCGCCAGAGTCAGACTGGCGAATCAAGACCTGCCGGATTTTGCCAAGCGAGCTGTGAATCCGGATTCGTATTTTTACTTTTTCAGAAAGCTTAGGTTTCTGGTTTGCAACATAGAGCGCAGAACCATCGTGGTGAGGCAGCAATTCAAGCTCAGGCATACCTACAAAACTACTAGGTGTTTACAGGCGGATAGGTAAAACCGCACTGTTTTAGCAACTGTCAGACTGGAGCAGGGGACCCAATCAAAGAATGATGTGGATGAGGATTAACCTGTCGCTGAATTTATCTCATCGACCATTTCTAGCCAAGCTCGCTCGGGGTCATCGACCCCTGCAATGATTCTTACCTGCGCTTGAGACCACGGGTACCAGACTGCCTCCATCGCTGCATTGGTAGGCGTGGCTATCCCGGTTACCCCTGCCATTCCAAACTGATAGGGAAATTTATAGTCTGAAATCTGCTCCAGCGCTTCAAGGTTTGATGGTGGGAACCCGGTCGCGTTAAAAATCGCTACCTGCCCAGCCGTACCTCCCAGGTAATCAGTCACAAAGTCGTTGGCCGCCGCCTTGTTTTGGGAGCTAGCAGAAACCATTGCTCCCCTAACTTCAAGGAATGAAGCTGAAGGCTGAAGACCGGCGGATGGAACAGGAAAGGCATTCCAGCCAGCCTCACCAAATTCAGAGTCGAACCAGGATCTATTCCAAGGCCCGGTCAGCCAGCAGGCCTTGTCTCCACTGGACAATTGACTCTTGGCTGTTTCGGTATTGCTGCCAAGATCAAAACTTGCAGCGTTGACTCCTAGCCATGTGGCAAAGGCCAAATTCTCCGGGCTTGATAGCGCAAGCTGCAATTCACCGGAGCCACTCTCACTCTGCTGAAAAACCATTGCCCCGAATGAGCTCTGGATTGGGAACAGATGGTACGGGTCACCACCGCCATCATTCATCGAGATAACAAGCCCTGCGTCAACTAGCTCTTCAAATGTTTTTGGTGCACTGGGCATGGCTTTCGCGACGCAAGCCAACGCGATGTTCTCGTGCGATAGGGGAATGCCGTACTGAACACCATCAACGCTGAAGGCCCCGGCTGCGCCCGGTATAAATCGATCCAGTGCTGAATCTGTGGCAAGTGCCTGAACGAAACCTCCGGAAAGAAGCTGGGGCTGACTGCCGTGGGGGGCTACGAGAACGTCAATGGCTTCTGTTGGGCTAGCCGCCTGCAATTCGCTCAACAGGTCCGAGGATATTCGAAAAACAACCGCCACCCCAGTGTCGGCTTCAAACTGCTCGGCAATGCTGGTCGCGCCGACCGCTGTCTTTTCATCAAGCCAAATGGTTATTGAGGAACTCGCTTCTACTTCCGTGGCAGCAATTTCTCTCGATGGCTCTTCAGCAGACTGAGGCGAGCAGGCCGAGGCGGCTAAAACGGCAATTGTGACAAGCCCAAGGGAGATAAAACGCGGAACCGAATGCATATTTTGAGTCTAGCCAAAGGGGCAATTTGAGCGATTAGCCTCTCCACAGCATCGCTCAAGAGGGTCAGGCAATCAAGTCAAAAACTATGACAAATTTCGCAAGCGATTACATTCAGAGCTGACGGACAATGAGGAGATTTGAAAGGACTTTCATTGTGATATTCCTGTAATCGCTTGCATTTGACACCACGAATCCAAAAAGGATCGAAAGTCAATTTGCAAAACAGGTGGCTAGCCACCCCTCGTTCCCTTTAGGATTTTGCCATGCAGACACCTTTCCCAGAAAATAAGGCTGGCCACGAGTGGTGGCGCTCCGCAGTCATTTACCAGATCTACCCGCGCTCTTTTGCCGATGGCAACGGCGACGGGATCGGTGACATTCCGGGAATCACTTCAAGGCTGGACAGCCTTGCAGAGCTTGGCATTGATGCAATCTGGTCCTCACCGCTTACGAAGTCCCCGCAAAAAGATGCTGGCTATGACGTTTCCGACTACCGCGACATCGATCCGCTTTTTGGAACTCTTGAAGATTTTGATGACCTTGTGGCGAAGGCTGCTGCCAAGGGCATTCGCATCATCATGGACCTGGTTCCAAACCATTCGTCCTCGATGCACCCCTGGTTTTTAGAGGCTCTTGCCTCAGAGCCGGGATCAAAAGAGCGCGCTCGCTACATGTTCCGCGACGGCAAGGGTGAAAACGGTGAAGTGCCACCGAACAACTGGGAATCGGTTTTTGGTGGAGCTGCATGGACCAGAGTCACTGAACCAAACGGTGAATTAGGTCAGTGGTACCTACACATTTTTGACTCATCTCAGCCTGATTTTGACTGGACCAACCCTGAAGTTAGGGCTGAATTCGAAAGCGTTCTGCGCTTCTGGCTTGATCGCGGTGTCGCTGGCTTCAGGATTGACGTTGCTCACGGACTCATCAAGGCAGATGGGCTTCCAGACATTGACGACAACAATTCAACAATGAGTGGTCAGCCAAAGGACCGGGCCAAGCCTCACCCATTCTGGGGATTAGAGGGCGTTCACGAGATCAACCGAGAGTGGCGAAAAGTTCTAGACGAATATCAGGACCGTGCAATGTGTGCTGAAGCTTGGGTTATGCCGCTTTCGAGGATGGCAACCTGGGTCCGCAAGGATGAGTACCACCAGACTTTCAATTTTGCCTACCTCGAGACTCCTTGGAAAAAAGATTCTCAGTTCAAGGTAATCAACGAATCAATCAAAGAATTCTCAGCGGTTGGAGCACCTGCAACCTGGGTGCTTTCAAATCACGACGTAATCCGTCATAGCACCAGGCTCTCCTACGACAAGGTTCCGAAGCAGGGCGATGGAATTGGTCCTGACTACGAGCAGCCAAATGAGGAGCTGGGACTAAGGCGCGGCCGCGCAGCAAGCGCATTCATGCTCGGGCTTCCCGGCGGTGCCTACATCTACCAGGGTGAGGAACTGGGGCTTCCAGAGCACACCACCCTGGACGGTAAGTTCCGTGAGGACCCAACCTATTTCCGCACCAATGGCGAGCGCGTTGGCCGAGATGGCTGCCGCGTCCCGATTCCATGGGAAGCCAACAGCCCCGGCTACGGATTTAGCACCGAGGGCAAGTCTTGGTTGCCTCAGCCTGAGAACTTCAAGGCCTACGCCAGAGATGTCCAAACAGATAACCCTGGCACCACGCTTGAGCTTTATAAGTCGCTGTTGCAGATCCGAAAGAGCCACGAGCTCGGACACGGCGACCTTGTTTGGAAGAACGAACTTATCGCCGAAACCGGCCTCTGCTACCAAAACGGAGACGTCATGGTCGTTGCAAACTTTGAAGGCGCCGGGCTTGAAGTTCCAGCCGGTGAAATACTTGCTACGACCCAGGTTGGCTTGACAGAGGGCGACCAGCTAGAAGCTGACCAGGTGGTTTGGATCAAAATCTAAATGCCCCTTCACGAGGCGGTTGCCGGCTCTGAGTGGTGGAGATCTGGTGT